>OCTW011618378.1_pt1 | contig 57052 bp, 99 predicted proteins | sample 1539671 | NCBI WGS metagenome assembly OCTW01 (sample SAMN02144230, study PRJEB22623) | gut metagenome | biome: sheep rumen | host: Ovis aries | place: New Zealand | reverse complement strand
TTGTTCTTTTCTTGATACAAAGGTAGGAAAAAAAATTCATATTTCCAAATTTATTTAGTTGGAAAAGCGTATTTTTTTACCCCCAAAAATTTTGGAAAAGTGCGATATTTTTTTATATTAGACAATATATTCCCATGGTGGCCATGATTTTCTTCAGCATGGCATGCTTAAGCTACAGTTATCATCTGAGCATCATCTGCAGATGGACAGAAATATTGCTTAATATAGCATAATTTTTGAGAAAAACAAAAAAAATCGCACCTTTCGGTACGATTTCTCGTTTTTTTTTCGTAGAGAGCCTACTTGACAATGCGGTTGAACATAACTCGCTTGACCGCGGCAAGCACGTCTTCTCCGTTGATTTCATCGTCCGGGTAGTCCTCCCAATCAGCGGTTTCCCAAATATCCGTGCAGACATCATCCAGCATTACGTTGGCGGCTTGGGTTGCCTTGTTCCAATCGTATATCTTGTAGAGGTAATCGTGCATTGTGTCATACACCGCGTCACGTTGGGCCTCCGTCAGTCCGTCCTCATTGAACGAGTGCTTTTTGGGCACGTTTGTGAGCAAGATTGCCCCGTCCACGGGGGTAACGAGCCGCGCCACGTAGTCGGATATGATTTCTTTGCGTTTCGCACGATAGTCCTCATCCGTCATTTCGGAATTTTCGTACACCGCCTGCAAGTCCGTGAGCTCCAATTCCGTTTCGTAGTCATACGCAGGTTCACACAAGCGCGTCCCATCCGGGCAGATAAGGCTCGCGAATCCGACAACCTTGTCCTCAAGGGTGAGCATAAAGTCGGGAGTGTTGCTCTTGAGCGTGTTGAGAATCGCGCTCTTGTCGCCCTCGGAAATATCCCCCTTGACGATTTCCCTACGGGTATCTTTTACGTGGAAAACATTGTTTGCCACCGAAACGTACATACGCGTCCCGTGGGGAATTGGAGAGGTTTCCACATCCTCAAGATTGTGTAAGTCAAGGGCGGACATCCGCAGTCCGTTTTTCCAATTGGCATTTCTGCCGTTGAGTTTGAACCTTTTCATATCTCTTGTTGTTTCTATATGCAAAGGTAAGAAAAAAAATCCACAATTCCAAATTTATTTTATGCAATTTTCGTTTGGAATTGTCAGAAATTTTGTTATATTAAGCAATATACTCTGCAGGCGCTGCGGCGGAGGCGCAATCGTCGAGGCAGTCGGCTAAAGAAAAAAATCCGCACCTCTCGGTACGGACTCTTTCAAGTGTCGCTCTGCTTTTATAAAATGGTACACTCTGTAATAGTGACTTCGTAGTGCGTGTAACCCCAGCCCTCATTTTGATTGCATAACGAGAAATAGTCGGGTGTGTCTTTGACAATACAAATGTCAGGGTCTTCCTCGTCAATGTATTCCCTAATGGCGCTCTCCTTCGCTGACTTCAGATGTGCACGCGCTTCCTCACGGCTTTCGTAAGCCACGGGGTCGTGGTCGAACTGTTCAAATTCGCTGACTTCATTGATAGTCAGAATAAAGACTTTATCCCCTTTCATATTCTATTCAGCCATTGTTCGGTGATAGATAGTTGCGATTTGTGCTTTGTTCAAGCGGAAAAAGTCAGTTCTCCACATGATATTTGAGCCTGCAAACGGATAGCAAAACAATCCGTCAATCCCATTATCGTACTTGATTTCGTATGCTCTCATAGAGCCAAACCCGCTACGGAGTTCGTAGCCAAAGTCTTTCACGCAAACCGATTTGCCGTTTTCCTTGAGACGCTTTACGATTGCGTCAAACATTTCTTGCTTAGTCAGTGTTTTCATATTGCAAAAGTAAATAAAAAATTCGGATTATGCAAACTATTCGGTTTTCAAATAAGTTTTTTCAAGCACTTTTGCGATATGAGCAAGCTCGTCCGTGGACAAGTCTGCAGAATTCCACTCGTCCCCGTTCTCATTGGCTACGATAATGTCCCCGTCAAGTGCTACACGGATTTCCGCGATTTCCATGTCCTCATAGCAACGTTCCTCAACATCAAGGTAGGAATTGTCCACCTCTGCATTGATATAGATTTTCTCCACAAGGTCGCCCGTGGGGATAGCCCAATCTTCCCCATCTTTAAAATCCGGCTCGGTCCAATCAAACTTATCGTAAAGGTTGGCGACAAGAATAAGGATATGCTCTTTGAACTTTCTCCTCAACTCATTCACAAGTTGTTCGGCGATAGTGTTGTTGGCAGTCGGATTGGATTTGAGTTCTAATGTTTTCATATTCTTTCCTATTATTTTCTACATGCAAAGATAAGAAAAATATCTGATATTTCCAAATATAATTTCAATGATTTTGCATAATTTCGATCCTCCTGAAATTGTGCAGCGACGTCTGTATGAGCCTGAAACACTATTGCTTAATATAAAAAAATTCCCGACAAAAGCAAATAAAAAAGCACCTTTTTTCAAGGTGCTTTTTAAAAGATTTTCGGTTGTGGGCTATTCGATTACATCTCCGTATTCGTCAATGAACGTTGCGTCCTCAACATCGTCTCCGTGGTATTCCATGATGTCGAAATCGCCGGGGTCGTAGCCGTGGTTCTCGAGCCATTTCTCGCATTCCTCACTCGTGGGGAAAACTTGGAACGAATAGAGTTCCGGAGGGATAGTGCCGTAATCTACGTTCGTCCCGTCATCGAAATAGGCAATCGGCTGATAATAGGTATTTTCTTCCATATCTCTTATTTTTTTTTTAGTTTTCAAAAACAATGGAGTGCCGAAGCTAGTCCACTTGGGGAATCCTTATCGGTTTTACTCACTCCATTTCTGATACAAAGGTAAGAAAAATTTTTGGATTATGCAAGTTTTTTTCCGTATTTTTTATCGGTGGTTCGTCTGCACCTTTGTTCAAACCCAACTTTATTGCATTTCGTGGCGCGGATTGGATAGTAGATATGCACACTGACATACGGCTTGACTGGCATTTTTTGGAGTTTTTTCGCAAACTTAATTTGTGCAAGATGGTTGCCAAGCGCAATTCGCGCTTTTTGCACCTCAGCCATTTCTTTCATCAGCGCGTTGATTTCTTCGAAGATGTCATAAATGCGGTAGGGCAGATAGAAAGGAAAATAGTCAAACATATTGTGCTTCGTTAATTTTATTCAATGTGCTTTTAAAAAGGTACTCGTTCGAGTACATAGGTTACTAATTTCTTATTGCAAAGATAAGTATAATTTGCGAAATTTCCAAATTTTACGCGGATTTTTTACTCACTAATGGATTGTCCATATACTTGTTGGCAATTTTGTTCATTTCATTGAAAAACGGACGATTGTTTGCCGTGTCGTAAATCGTATTCCAATCGTTTGAGTAGTACGCAGTTTTCAACATTTGCGGAGTAATGTCACAATATCTGCGGAGCTTGTGCACAATTCCGTTGCTATTAAAATATCTGTATAGCGTATCGCAATTTCCGATGATAATGTATTTCCCGCCGACAAACACTTCAATAGCGATATGAACGCAATCTTCATCGTTGATTGCCACATCAAAATCATTTTCTTTGGCAAGCGCATATTCTTGAAACAAAACAGTCCGATATTTGATGCCAAATTTTTGTAATATTTGTGCCAACACAAAAGCAGAATAGCAACATCCGCCACTGAACAAATTTTTTTCCTTAACAAATTCGTTCATTTTTGCGTTAAGCTCGTAAATGAGCATTTTTCTTTTTTCTCTATTCATATCTCTTGTTGTTTCTATATGCAAAGGTAGGAAAAAAATCTGACATTTGCAAATTTATTTTCTTGGAAAAGCGAAACGGCTCCACCCGTCAAAGGTTGGAAAAGTGGAAAAAAAACAACGAAAAATACTTGGAAAAGTGGAAAATTTTTTTATATTAGACAATATAAAAACACCTGCAGCGGCGCCTCTCCTGTAGATTAGCCTGGCCGGGAACTGTAGCCTTTCTGTATCGTTCAGGATTATATTGCTTAATATAACATTTTTTCCGAGAAATTCAAAAAAAACGCGCCCTTTTTCGGGGTGCGCATTAGTTTTTGCCGTATTGGAGTTATTAGTTTTTGCCGCTTTGGAGTTGTTAGTTTTTATTCCTCGCTTATCTCTGCGTAGTAGTGGGCGGATTCGTACTCCTTGTTGTAGGTGTCCTCCTCGGATTCCTCGCTCTCGATCGCGTTTGCGAGTTCACGGAGCGCATCAGCGACATAGTACTTGTCGGCCATAACCTTGATGATGATTTGATTTTCTTCCATGATGTTCGTCTTATTTTACGTCCTCGGTTACTATTTTCCAGCTCATGCCCGTTTCCTCGTAGTTGTCGTCCACCACGTAGGCTTCCGCATAGGAGTTGAAGCACTCGATACGTACTTGCTGATAGTCTGATGTGTCCTGCCCCTCCCAAAACTTTTTGGAGGATTCAAACAATTCCTGCATATCTTTCTGCGCCTCCTTGAAGTCGGAGTAAACGTTCTCGACTTGCGTGTCGTTGGTACTGCGTGCGGTGGAAAGTAAAATGTGTACTTGCATATCTCTTATTGTTTTTGTTGATACAAAGGTAGGAAAAAAATCTGACAATTCCAAATTTATTTCGAGAAAATTTCATAAAAAAATATTTGGAATTGTCGGGAATTTTTTTATATTATGCTATATACATGCCGTCGTTGCGGCGTCAGCACAGTCGTCCGACACGAGTGAAAAAAGAAAAAGTGCAACCATTTCTGATTGCACCTTTTCATAGAAACGAAGTATTATGTTATGCAACTCCTAAAAGTTGATTATTGCGTTTCCTGTTTTCACGGACACGTTCCATAAGCGCGTCCCTTTCTTTGACAAGTTCCTGAGCCGTGATAAGTCCGAGGTGGTACTTTTTGTGGCTTTCGGGGGACAGCATAATGCAGTTGGAAATGTCGGTAGTTCCTCCAAGTGTCCACGGCACTGCGTGATGAGCCTCCATATCGTCAGGGGTACTGAATTTTTCGTGGGTGAGTGGATCCATACCGCCCTGCAGTTCAAACTGTTGCTGACGGACTTTCGGAGTAAATGTGCGAGGCGACATAAGATTCCTATCTTCACGTTTCTCTCCACGAAGAATCCACTCATAAAGTCCCACGGGACGGGTAAATTCGGATTGGATTGCAAGAAGTTCAGCAATACGTTTGGTAACGTAGATTGTGTCGTAAATGTTCTCCCCGTATTCGGCATAGAGCTTTCCCCAAGCCACACCAGCGAAGGATTGCGGATATTTCTGCACTTTCAGCCCGTTATTGAGGAAAGTGGCGTTCGCCCAATCAATGACTTTCTTGTAGTGTTCGATGACATCATCGTTTGGCGTGTCGTGCTGATGCTCTGCCATATATCGGCAGATTCTATCGTCTGCGGATGCTTTACGCATTTCGGGATAGACATAGTACGAAATCCAATCAAGGGCAACCTCAAGATATTCGCACCTTTCAATCTTGCACCCATTTGCATAATAAGAGGCGCAATACTTTTCAGTTTTGTCGGTGATTTGTTTTCTTACACTTGAGGAAGAGGAGCAGAAATACTTTTTCAGGTTTTCAAGCCACTCTCCGACCCAAGTTGAATTTCTCAATTCCTGCGGAGTAAGGATAGAGTTCGGCTGATTGATTCGCTTAAACCAAGCGATACGGGCGGATTCGCTACCCTTGCAGTAGGTAACATCCAACTGATAGTTGAGGATTCTTTCCTGAATTTCGTGAGGAAGATTGTGGAAATGAGTGAGATACCCGTTGTATAAGATTGCAAATGCACCCTCAACAAAGTCACAGATAGTCTTTGTCCTCTGCTGACCATCGAGCATTTCCTTGTTTGCGTTGTCCACGGACTCCGTTTCAGAACTGTCGATTCCGATGTAAAGACGGTTGATAGGGAAACCGCAGATGATGGAGTTGATAAGGTTCTCCCTCCAATTTGCGGTAGTGTCCGCAATATACGCCCTTTGATAACGAGGACGAATATTGAGTTTTCCGTTCATAGAGAAGATGCCACCTTCTTCGTTACTTTTATCCTCGTACCCCTCTTTAATTTCGGAGATAGGGATAGTAGTATTGATGGTGAGCATCTGAATAACATCGGTGTTGTCAAACACTTTGGTAGAACTCTTTTTCATAATACTTCTGTTTTCGTTTCTATTGCAAAGGTAAGCAAAATATTTTAAACTTCCAAATTTATTTTAATTTTTTTTACTACAGTTGGATTCAAGTAGAGTCCCGCCTTCGTCGGTTGATCATATTGTGATAATATAACAAAATTTTAAAAATATGCAAATAAAAAAGCACCTTTTCAAAGGTGCTAACGAAATGGTAATTAGATTTATTTGATTTATCGTTAAAAAATACGTTTAACAAGTAGCCTCTTGAACGGCTCAACCCTTTTTCCGTTAATAAAATACTCAATATCTGTTCTTCCTCTTGAGTTTTTTCTCACTCCGATTTCTTTTCCTCTATTTCCGCATCCATATCCAACTATTTTGAACTGTGCGGGGCAATAGCTATCAAGTAATGATATTGGTACGCCCATAACACCATCATAATCTTCAGGTATGTCGCTTATATGAGCAACATCAATAGCATCGTAATTTGCATAGTGAGGGTAGTCATTTGAATACTTTTTGTATAACCTAATTGGGGTGTTGTGGTTTTTGTTTTCAATATTAGTAAACCATCGTCCTGGTGCTTTCCCAATTGAAGTATCCGGCTTAATGAAATCTGTGACGTTATTCATCCCAAGCCATAATTTGTTTTCTTTAATCAAGTCGAAAACCTCTTTATATGTAATGGCGTTCATGTTGCCAATAATTAGGAATTTTTTCCCAAAATCTATAAGTTGCTTTATATATGATGTGAATAAAGAAAACGGAGGATTCGTAACCACCACATCAGCCATTTTGAGATATTCAATGCAGTGTTGACTGCGAAAGTCTCCGCTCCCATAAAGCCCTTTTGCCCACGATTCCTCCTTATTGTTGAAGTCGAAGCCGAAATCATCCATAAGCGCGTGACGGAAGGCTTTCATTTTAACCATTTCCTGAATATCGGCTTCACTGATAATTCCGTCCCCGTTTATGTCCTGTCCATCGTAGGCAAAAACGTATGCCATCTTTCCGTTGATGTCGTAGAAAGTGCAGATGAGCCTCTTCAGTTTAAGGAAACGGAAGTTGAGGATGAAATACTTAGTGAAATTGCTTTCCATCGGGTCGTCGCAGTTGCACAAAACAGTTTTCCCCTCAAAAAAATTACGGTAGTTGTATATTTCTTTTTCTATATCTTCGTAGCGAGTGTAGAATTCATCGTTCTTTGCACTCTTGGCCGCGTGGAGATTGTTGTTATTCTTTGCCATAATCTTAAATAGTTTTTATTATCTCATTTCGTTGATACAAAGGTAGGCAAAATATTTGAATTATGCAAATTTTTCTGCAGTTGATTTCAAAAAAAAATATCTCGAAGCCCGTTACTGTTGAAACAGACTTGAGTCGTCTAACGACAGGGGATCGCACGCTCGACGGCGCCTCTATATTGTCTTAATATAAAAAAATCCACGACAATTCCAAATAAAACAACAAAAATCACCACGATTTCTCGTGATGATTTCATTTTACTTTTCAGTCTGCCTATCTTAGTTTGCCTAATATGATTTCGATACTGATAGGATATGCGTCTTTCGTGTAGTCCTCCTTGTTGAAGTGGACGAAGATGAAAGTGGTGTCTATCTCAAGACCCACAATATCTTCTGCCGTGTAGGTGGTTTGCCATCCGTTGTTCACGTACTCCACCAATCTTTTAAGGAGTCTGCCGTAAACCTTTATTCCCTTTTCAAGTGTCATAGCCTTTCCGTTTTTGCGTTAAAAGCAGAATCCGCTCCGTACCTTGTGCCCGTCCACGAAAATTCGGTAGGCGTAAAATCCGCTTTCCTTTGCGAACCTCACGGCACTTGCGATACTATTAAAGTTCTGCGTAAGGCAGTAGCCGCTCGAGGTGTTGAGGATGAGTTTGCATTTTTTCGGTTTCATATATCGCTTAAATTTCGTAGGTGCAGTTCTTGAACGCGTTGATGTCGTATTCGCTATCGGTGATGTCTTCAGCGGTTGCATAGTCGGCATCTTCATCAACTTCAAAAAGGAAGTTCTCAGCCGCGAGGTTGATAACGGAATCCTCATCATAAGAGGTATCGCACTTTACCGCGAAAGAATATCCGTGTCTGCCGGGTACATTGATAGAAAAAATCTTTTTCATATCTCTTTTTTTTGGTTTTCAAAAACAAGGGAGTGCCGAAGCTAGTCCACTTGGGGAATCCTTATCGGTTTTACTCACTCCCTTTCTGATACAAAGGTAAGCATAAAATTTGACAATTCCAAATTTTTCTGCAATTATTTGCGATCGGGTTCATATCCTGATAGAAACAGGCGACGTCAGGGTGATCTGGGAAAGTATATTGTTTAATATAACAAAAAAATCCATAATTCCAAATGTGGGGCATACAAAAAATTAAAAGAAAAATTTGCATATAGAAAAATTTGCATATATCAAAAATTATGTTATATTAAGCAATATAATCCGCCAGCATGCTGCAACAGCACAGTCGTCGGGGCAGTCGGGCTTTTTTCGCCTGCACAAAAAAAAACACCACGGATTTCTCCGTAGTGCTTTTTCCCCTTTCGTGTTGTTCGGTTTACTTCTCGTTGAAAACTTCCACCACAACCTTTTTGTTGATAGGTGTTCCGCCAACATTGGGGAATCCGCCCAACCTCAAATTTTTGGCGACCCCGTTCTCAATGTAAAGGCACGGCTGATACATACCTACCGATTCGTAGGAGGACACTGCCTCGAGTGTCCCGTCCTTTTTGGGTTTTGCGTAGCCCGTATAGTTGCTACTTTTTGTCATATTACACGCAGTTATGCTCTTTGAGCCATTTGTCGAATTTTCCTATCGAAATGATTTCCTGCCCGTCAATCTTCGCTCCACGGGAATAGTTCTTTCCGTAGTCGTACAAGTCCGAAAGGAAACGCGTGAACCCGCCACGATATTCCCTTTCTTCTATTTCATTACGGGTGGCACGTACATAGATGCAACCGCTTGCTCCGATAATGTTCTCGCTGATTTGATAAATGTCTTTTGCCATATCTTTGTTTGCTTTTCTACATACAAAGGTAAGAAAAAAATCTGATATATCAAAATTTTTTTGGTATATTTTTATCTCGAAGCCCACTCGTGCAGAAAGCCCTGTGGTATCAACGCTGCGGCGGATCCATATTGTTTAATATAAGAAAAATTCTGACATTTCCAAGAAAAGAAGAAAGAAAATGAGCAAAGTTTCTCTCAACAAAATTTGTAATTTTCGTTATTTTTGCTATATTAAGCAATATAATCTGCAGCCTTCACAGACGTCGTTCAGGATGAGTTGCTTCAACGAAAGTGCATAAAGCAAAAAATCCCACGCCGATTTAGCGCAGGATTTCTTTTTGCGTCCTTTCCGATTTCTACTCGTTCGGGAAAAAGTGGATAATGTGGTTGCTCGGTGTCGGTGCGTAAGCCCCGTCAGTGTTGAATTCGTCAGCGAACTCTTTGAGAGAATTGAACTCCCAATCCGTACCGCTCTGTTTATAGATTTCCATAAACTCTTTGTCAGTCAGTTCGGAAAGCGGCTTGCCAACGAGCTCAATGTTGCCCTCACGGAATTTTTCCTCGTACCATTCCTCGTACGCAGTGTAATTGATAACTCTGATTTTCATATTTCGTTGCTTTTAGTCAGTCGGCCCGCAGTCAATGATTTCCATATTCTCGGTGCGAATCCAAATGGGATAAGGTGCACCCTCCATAGTCCCGTCCACGTAGTACCACCCGTAGTCGCCCTCCATTTCCTCATCAGCGGTGATACCCAAGAACTCCCTTGTTTTCTCATGTTCCTCATCGGTTTCATACAACCCCGTCAGTCCCTCGCTGATAAGTTTCGCAGAAAGAACCTCGAGAGCGTTGTCCTCGGAGAAAGCCGTAACCTCAAACGGCCCTGAGAGTTGGTATCCGCTCCCACACCAAAGATTGATTTTATAATTCCTTTCCATTTTCTTGTTTCTTTAACTGCTACAAAGGTAAGAAAAAAATCTGATATATGCAAATATATTTCAATTATTTTTCATAGACTGTTCGTCCTGTCCAGAGGCGCCGCATGCTGGCGACTTATATTGCCTAATATAAAAAAAATTCTGAGAAAAACAAATAAAAAAGCACCTTTGTTCAAGGTGCTTAATTTGTCAGTCGTTTTACTACTCAGTCTTCATCGCTTCCCAAACCTCATAGGCTTTTAGCCATTCTTCTTCAGGGCCATTGGGGACAAAGCCGATTTGTTTCCAATACTTGTTTTTGTCGCGATTCTCGTATGCTTCTTTCGTGATTCCGTCTGACTTGTATTCGAAATCATCTCCGAAATATTCCTTAAACGCAAGGAGCGAAAGGCAAACGGCCAAGTCGTACGGCTTTTTGTAAGTCTTGCAGAAGTCTTCGTAGCCATCGTTGAGTGACACGCTGAAGGTTTCGCGGTCAAGGTTATCTTTAGCCCACCCGTTGAAACAAATGTCTGTATTTGTAATGATTGGCGAATTCTCACCGATTCCGTTACCAATCTTGATTCCCATTGCGTTCACTTTTTCAATCGCTTTGCGAATAGTGTTTGCCGCGTTTGCGAATTTCTCAGCCCCGCCCTCAATGTCTTTAGGCGCAACGTTGTTTTTGAATCCCCAATAATGTGTGTAACCCATATTCCTTTTCTTTTTGTTGATACAAAGATAAGTATAATTTTTGGATTTACCAAATTTTTCTTCAACCTGATTGACACTCGTGATAACCCCTGTAGAGGCGCCGTTCAGGGCGCTGTAATATTGTCTAATATAAAAAAAAATCTGAGAAAAGCAAATAAAAAAGCACCTTTTTCAAGGTGCTTCTCAAATAGGTACTCGTCCGAGTACATAGGGTTATCCGTTGTCGGTTTCTCGCAGGAATTGGTCCTTCTCGCCGTCATACATATCGTAGTACAGCGTGCACATAAGACTCACCTTGCCGTAACTCGACAGTTGATTGAACAACTTTTTAATCTTGTCAATGGTTTCGCAGTCCTCGTCAGGGAGTTCTTCGTCCTCGTCATCTTCCTCAGAGCAGAGTTCGTCGATTTCTTCCTCATACTCATCAAGCCAATCGGCAATCGCTTCAATGCAGTCAAGCGAAATGTCATTGATTTCCCACTCATCGTTGGAATTGGAATTGCTACCCTCCACAGTGATAGTACCGAATTCGGTATCAACCACCAACCTGTCAAGGGTAAAGTTATCTTCCAAATCGGAAGGGTCGTAAGCAACCACAGGTGCATTTCCCTCACTCACTTCAAACGCCTCAAGCGTAGTGATTTCACGGGACTCCAAAAAATCCCAAATTTTCGTTACAAGTTCGGAACGCAGTTCGGATGTTTTCTTGCTCATATCTCTTTCGTTATTGCTGACACAAAGGTAGGTATTTTTTTCGAGAATTCCAAATAAATGAAGAAAAATTTGCAATTGTCGTTATTTTTTTTATATTAGACAATGTAACGCCCTGATGGGACAGCCGGATTCACCAGGTAAAATCGAGTCGATTCAGAGGTAAACAGGTGCTTCTTCGAGGTGAACTGTAGAGACATTGTATAATATAACAAAATTTCCGAGAAAAACAAAAAAATCCGCACCTTTCGGCACGGATTCTTTCAAGTATGTTGCCCACTACTCAGCCATGATTCTCGCGGCGCGGGACTTCATTTTGGCAAGCGCACCTTTCAGTAACTGCCTGCACCTTTCGTGGGTGTACCCAAGTTCGTCTGCGATTTCGTCAAGTTCGTACTCCCTATCATACCCGATACCGAATTTCCTGCAGACGATTTCCTGCTCACGGACGGACAAGCCGTTAAGTATCCGCCGTGTTTTATCGGACAAATCTTCAGCGTCCATTTCGCCCTCGTAGTCGTTGCGGCTCGCAGTCGCCATAGCAACCTCGCCACTCTCGCCCACCGTGCAAGCATCATCGTCACTGCTCACTGTAGAGTCAAGGCTCGTGGCGCGGACGGAAACCACGTCCGCCCTGTCCACGGACAAGCCGTACTCTTTTTCAAGCGCTTCCACGATTTCGTCTTCAGTCGGCTCGCGGAAATTCTCTTTGTATAGTTTCTCGGCAACCTTCTTGTCCTTTCCGCCCACAAGCGCGTTGTTAGTCCTACGCACGAGATTCGCGTCCGTACGGAAGTGCTCGGAGATTTCCGCGTAGATTTTGTGGACGGCAAAAGAAATGAGTTTGAAGCCACGAGTTTCATCAAAACTCTCAATGGCTTTCATAAAGCCGACAGTACCCACGGACACGAGTTCGCAGGCGAAGTCACCGTCACGGGTGTACTTTTTCGCCACGGAAAGGATGAAGCGAAGATTCGCGTTCACAAGTTTCTGCTTGATGATTTCCTTGCGTGCATCGTCAGCGGTACGATACTCAGCGAAAAGTTCTGTTTCCTCCTCGAGCGAAAGGGTGTTGTACTTTCGAATGTCAGCCATAAGGCGGGCATAGGAGTTAGTCATGGTGACGGTAGCGGCGGCGGTGGTGTTGATAATCTTCATAGTCTTTTCTATTGTTTCCGAATGCAAAGTTAAGTAAAAAAAATGATATATGCAATAGCTGCCCTAAAATATTTTGATTTTTTTTCTAATGCTGATTTCCAAGTTCCTTTAATATAATGTACCGCAAAACCACGAGATTCTTTCAATTAATTTTGGCTTTTTTAGGCAAAACCTGATAACGTCACAAGCAGCGTATGAACGACAGCAAGTATATTGTCTAATATAATAAAATTTTCGACAATTACAAATAAAAAGCATTTGGATTTCTCATTTATTTTGTTATATTATGCAATAAATCTGTATCCTTCGTCGATTCGGGCTGCGGCGACGTAAAATGGTACTCGAATGAGTACATAAGAAAAACCCCCACCTTTCGGTGAGGGAATTTCGGGTATGAATGGCAAACAAAGTGTTCTACTTCAGACTGAGGGCGTAGTGCCACGCGTCAGTAATGAGGTTGCTGAGTTCATCTTCACGGAATCCTCCTGCATAGTCAATTTCCTCGTTGCCGTTGTTCTTGTCCACAATGACGCAGGAATAGTAGCCTTCATCCTTGAACACCTTAATGGTGTAACCTTTCGGATTGAGTTCCTTGTTGGCGTACTTGAGTACGTTCTTCCAATCGTTCACTCTGTTCATATCGTGTGGCTCGTTAAGCAACCCCGTGCCGAGCGAGCATATCGGAAAATTCCTCGTTGCTCATAGCCGAAACCTTTCTTGTGCCCACCCATAGGACGGTGTGCTTTTCCCCGCCGCCGATACGGTTGATTTTGCAACCGTAGCATCCCCGTTCGGAGAAGTCCTCGATGAGATAGTTGTTGCGGACGATGGTGTTCTTGCGGAAGTTGTTCTTTTTCATGTCTTTTTCTCTTTTGGTTTGCTGATACAAAGGTAGGCAAAAAAATCGGAAATTCCAAACATTACGAGAATAAATTGCAAATAAATTTCTTTAAGAACTTGACGGCGAACGAAGCCCAGCCACGCCTCAACGACAGCAGGCTATATTGTCTAATATAATAAAATAAACGATAATTCCAAATTTATTTCAATTCCCAAGAAAAATTTGCAAATGTCAGAAATTATGTTATATTAAACAATATAAAAACGCCTGCAGCGGCGCCACTACAGTCGTCCGCCGAGTTCTTGAGCATCGATGAAAAAAGGACGAAGATTATCTCCGTCCCCTTTCATGAAATCTTATTGTGAGTTGGGTTTACATACAATCGCAAATTGTTGCTATCCGCTCCCCGTCCTCGTTTTCAACATAGCAGAAATCAATGTCGCTCCCCTTTGCGACTGCGGTTGCTATCTCTTTCACTTTGCTTTCCTCGCAAACGATGGGAACATAAGTGTAGTGCACTCTGCCATTGACGAAACACTTTGCGTGAACGATTTTGAATTTCTTTTCCATATCTTTTCCTTGTTTGTTGATGCAAAGTTAAGAAAAAAATCCGATATTTCAAAGCATTTCACGCATTATTTTTTTTACGTATTTTGTTTGGAAATCTCATTATTTTTGTTATATTAAGCAATATATTCCAGTACAGACTCGAAGCGCCCTCAGGATTGACTCTGTTCATAACCCTGTTTCCCTGACGACGTACAGCCAGTATTATTGCTTAATATAAAATAATTTTTGACATATACAAAAAAAAGTGGCACTTTCGTACCACTCTTTTCTTTCATTTTTTCCCGCTACGTTTCTTCAAAGAATTCGTAGTAGGCTTGCTTGCGTTCCTCTATGGAAAGGCTATGCCACCATTTGTCGGTTTCTTCAAGATAGGCTTGAACACTATCTTCGGGATTGTACGGAATACCGCTCGCCTGCTCCCTATCCCAACATCCGTTGTGCCGCCACCAATCCTCGACTTCTAAAATCCCAACCATACTACTTACCCTTTTTAAGTTCCTTGACTTCTTTCGTGAGTTCGCCAACCTTTTCGTTAAGCGACTTGATTTGACTGACAAGTTCCAACATTAAGTTCGGCATTCTTGTGAAGTAGTCCAATTCTGCTTTTGTTAATCCCATAATGTTTCTCGTTTTGTTTATACAAAGGTACGAAAAAAATTCCAATTATCCAAACATTAATTGAAAAAAAATTTCTACTCCGACTGCCACGACTGACATTCGTCAACCACGCTGCTCGAACTGTGTAATATTGTCTAATATAACAAAATTTTTGACATATCCAAAAAAAAAAGCCGCACTTTCGTGCGACTCTTTTCTTTCCCCAACTCTCGGTACCGCAACTACTGCGCTATTTCTCCGAACGTTTGAATTACCCGTATCAATCCTTTTGACACCTGCTTGTCAAAATACTCTTGGCAAATCCCGTAGTCAGAACCTAAAAACGATTCTCCTTTTTTATAGTTCTTCATTTTGACAAACCTATGATATGTTTTCCCGTACGCGGAAATCGTGTTATGTATGTTCACATACACCTGCTCCTCTCCACCCTCTCTGAACTTTACACCGATTGCATTGACTTCGTTGATATCCATATTCATTCTCTTTTGGTACCACAAAGATAAGAATAATCTTCCACATTTCCAAATTTTTATCCATATATTTTTCTCGCATTTTCTTGCCCCGAACTATTGCATATCTCACATTTTTTGATATATTAGACAATATATTTCAACAGGACGTCGCCGCTTGAGGAATCTTTCTCAGGTAGAGTATCAGCCACGGCTTCGAGTTGATTGCCTTCACCACGCTGCTCAGGATACAGAACTATTGCTTAATATAAAAAAATTTCCGACAATTCCAAATAAAAAAAGCCGCCCGCTTGTAAAAACGGACGACTTTGTTTTTGCGTATGGATATTAATTACAAATTCTATATTCTTCGATTACGGCTTGGCTCTAATGTACTGCATACCTTCCTTAATGGCTTTTTTTCACTCCGACTTCCCGCCGGCGGGGTTGTTTTTTATTTGCTACTGCGGTTTCGGTTAAGCCGCCTTTACCTCCACGGTGACAAGGGAATATCCCATCTCGTCCATTGCGAACTGCGCGAGTTCTGCGGTGAGACTTTCAACGCCACGTTCATCATAGCGGAAGTACGGGTCGTTCTCGTTGAACTCGTACGGGTTGCTCTCGGTGTTCTTGAAGTTCGGCACAATCGTGCTAAGGGCTTCCATCTTGTAAATCTTCTTCATAATCTTTATTGTTTTTTTTGGTTTAACTTTCTCCTTTATTGTTGATACAAAGATAGGGACTTTTTTTGATATATCCAAATTTTTCTGCAATATTTCACAAAAATTTGCATGTCTCATTTTTTTTGCTATATTAAACAATATATTCTGCAGCCTTACAGCACGACGAGCGTTGTGGCACAGTAACCCTTACTACGAATACTTCAACTATAGTCCAGCCAACCCGCGACTATAGTAAAGCCACTCCCTGCGACTGCTCTGCCTAACTCCTTGATAATCAGTAAGGTTCAAAAAGATGAAAAAACGATGAAATTTTAATTTTTTCCCTGTTTTTTTCGAAAAAATAACTCACTGAAAATCAATAAGTTATAAGTGCAAATTCAACCTCTTCGAGAGAGATGATGAACTCCTATATTGCTTAATATAACAAAAAATCCGAGAAAAACAAAAAAAAGATAAAAAAATGCGGCACGCAACACTGCGCACCGCACCAAGAACCAAACGAACAAAACTGACAAGTTAGATATACATATCGTTTTTCAACCCGTGAACCGCTAAGTCGATGATAAGCGCGATAGGGGCGAACAACGTAATCCAAATGGACTTAACAACTATTCCGCGCTCAATGCCCCTTTCAGCATATCTGCCACCGACAATACCGACAATGACAATCCAAACAAGAACCGAAATGATAACAAGCAGGGCTTTCATAACTTTATGAGTTTAACGGTTTAACTTTCTTCCTTATTGCTGATACAAAGGTAAGAATAATTTTTGACATATGCAAGCATTTTGCCGAAAAAATTTCAGCAGGAAGAACTCGTGCCAAGAAGCCCGACCACGCCGCGACGGCGACTGTTATATTGTATAATATAATAAAATTCGCAACAATTCCAAATATTTTGTTGTGATTTTGTTTGGATATTTGAGAAATTATGTTATATTATACAATATATTTGCTGTTGGCCTTGATGATTTCACCTGGGCGGCACAGTAACCCCCCTATGTTGTGGGTGGGGGGAGCCCCTACCCTTACCCCTCCCTACGTAAGTTCCTCCCCCCGTTACCCTGCCTACCTTTTGCTGATATGGGGGGCGTAGCCGCGCATGTGAATTCTGGCCAGAAATTTCGACTTTTTCGATGGGGGTGGGGGTGTTTTTTGAAAAGGGTACCTAAACCCAAAAAATTTTCCGGCCAGATTTTTTCACCATATTTCAAAAACATATCCAAACAAAAATCAGCCAAATACATATATATGAAAATATATACCTGTTCTCCGTTTTAACCCCTAATTGGCCAACTAAAAATGATTAAATATGAACACAATAACGACGCATAAAAAAACTGATTTCGGTGATGTATGGCATGTGAACTCATCTGACGGTTCATTTAGGTTTGCCATATATCGTTACGACGATGATCCTGATACGGTTTACCTGTCAAATGTATTCGTTAGTGAGGAAAACCGTGGGAAGGGATATGGCAACTGTATTTTGGATGCGGCCGACAATGTTGCGAAGGAAAAGGGTGCTAAAACGATAGGGCTGAAAGTGAAAAAGGGTTCATTTGCTCATCGGTGGTACGGCAGGCACGGTTATTTAGATTTAACCGACGATGAAGAAAACCCACAGTTCGTGTGGATGACAAAAAACGTTGAAACAATATAAGCCGTAGGAATGTTCCTGCGGCTTTTTGCCTTTATTAGTGAGTGAGGCAAGAGATATTTATATATTATATTTTAAAACAAGCAATGTATATCGACAGTTCAATAGTAGACAACCAGGAAGTAGCGAAATCTTTAATATTGCAAAATATATTCACATCATCGGACGCGATGTCTGTTTACTCGTCACCAGGAAATATAGTTAATTACGGCGGAGCAGGCGCGAACAATAACGCATACATTCCGGCGTCCATAATGAACGGGGTGGGATTTACTTTACACGACACCGGTCAAACGTTGGCAAGCATAGCGCAGAGCACGCCATCGAAACTCATCCCTGCGCAGTATTGGATTGCGCTTAACCCATATCTGTGCTATTCCGGTGTAACGAAAGCGCCGGACTACGTTAGCCAATGGAAAACCCAAACAATTTGCTCGACAAACTGCCACAGCGCTGAAACGATCACCGTTACCATTGGATTAAGGATGGCGTTTGAAAACGGAAAAACTGGAACCGTTACTGCAACGAACACTTGTACGCTGCCAACGTCAGCGGGAACGGTGACATTCTCGAATGACGGATGGGAAGAAACTTTCAGATACGATACTGTAAATTACGGAACAAACTACAGCCCAGCAAGCGGGACTAACGTAAAGCAGGTATATTTTTCAGCGATAACAGTACAAACGAGCACAAACACCCTTTCAGCATTTACGGTCAGTGATGACGTTAAACTGTACATTACGAGAGGGCCTATTAGCTATGTGTACGACTATCATTCACTCACTTCCGGAAACACTAAAACATGGGGGAATAATATAGTAGCACAAAATGCCATCGTAAACTCCACGAACAGTGGTATGTCAAAATACAACTTCGCATTGAAAATCATGCCAAACCTTAAAATAACTCCAACTTTCAAGGACGTAGTGACATGGAACATTAACGTGACGAGGCCAAGTAACTCTCAAGCAACAACGCTAAATGTATCATTACAGAGTTACAACCACGGGCATATCCAAGCTCAAACTAGCGTTACGATTCCGGCGAACGGGACAAGCGGAAGCGTATCGTACAAATTTCGCCCAAACGACGTCGGATTTCATGCCAATGTGGTTATTGATAGCATTTCGCCGTCAACACACACGGCCACCATATCATCTGGCGACAGTGTATCATCGCTTCCGAGTGCCGGAACGATTACGACAAACATATCGGTGAGCACGGTAAACGGATACACTGTCACGGTGGCTAACTCGAGCACAAACTTTACCGTTAGCGATATGGTGTCAGGATATGGCTCGCACTCATTTAATATGTTTAAAGTATATGCAGTTACTATCGGTGGAGATGAAACGTTGCTTATGCAAAAAAATGGAACAACATATATATATCCTCCAAGCGGATCATTTACCGCAACAAGATCTACTACAACCGTAAACTATGTCAAATACCTTAAAATGGAGCTTCAGCCAAACGTACTTAACGGAGTCAACGGCATTGTTATAAAGATTGGAACAAAGGAAGCCCAGTTGCCGATGGGGGCTGGAACTACGGTTATGGAATTTAAAACATCGTATCTTGATGGCAACATGACAATAGGAAGCGGGAGTATGACTATATATTAAAAGTTGTTTTGTATTTATAATACACTGTTTTTTATTTTATAAGAAAAAATGGCTGTCATACATTTTAAAGTTGAGGTTTATTGTCCGAGCAGCGATTACGCGCCGCAGTATCAGGATGACGGGTGCGTCCTGATAACTGTTATGACCGGAACAACCCAAAGCGCAGTGGCAAGCGCGATAACAAGCGGCACATCGATACATTATCAAATAACCGGAAAATACGGTTCAAACGACTTTTGGATTTCAACAGGGCCAAATTCCATATATGCAGGCGTTTCTTGTGCAAAGCTGGGATATCAATATTATACCCAAGTAAAGCAGATCAGTACGGCTTCGACAACTACTTTCAGCCTTACGCTTACGCCGTCTGCAGCATGTAGACGATATGTGAGAGGAACGTTTATCAACGCGATTAATACATACAGTACTACACCAAATTCGCTCAGATTGTACATGACTTCTTTCACCGCATCAACTTCCGGAAGTATTTTAAAACTTATCTCTGCGGAAAGTGCAAATACGAACTACAACAAACTTTTCGTTGCAGACGGAAACGGAGAAGACAGCAGTAAGCGCCTTGTATGCGGAAGAAGGATAAACTGGAATGTGTCAACTACCGGTTCAATTTACAAAACTGATCCGGGTGGACAGATAACTGATTTGAGGCTAACGTTTAGCCCTGATTCGTTTACCGTGGCTAACAACTCAGCAAAGGATCTGAGGTTCAACTTTACACTGTTTATAAACGGATCCAGCATGCAGAGTGGGGCGACAACTGTGGGTAACTTTGCTTCGGAAATCAATGCCGGCGGTTCAAACAGTGATACCATACAATATGTTGCGAAAAACTGGACTCCGACGAGCACGTCATGGGGAATTAAATTCGGAAACTTGACAGATACGTCAACCTATCAGGAAACGTACTGCTCTTACGTGATCACGCTTATAACAAACGTAGGGAACTTTACGTTCAACTACTACAGCGGTAATCACGAAGGGATAATAAACCCCGCCCTGCCTTCAAGCGGAACGGTTGTTGTCAGCTCGATAGCCATAGAATTCACAACATAATGATCCAAACATCAAATAGAAAAATAAAAAACAAAAAAGAATATGAAGAAGAATACAATAAGGCTTAATGAAAACGCCCTCAGGCAAATTGTTGCTGAGAGTATAAAGAAGACATTAATGGAAGCAATTGACGATGATTATTTAGAAGATATAATGATATACGACCTAATTTCTGAATTGAAAATGCCAGAAAATGTTAAACACGAACTGTTATCGGCAACTTTATACGATGGTAACGACGAGCCGGTTGGAAAACTGAACGACTTACACGTAAAGTTTGACGCGAGGGACGGAAGGAACGGTGGCCTTGTAAGCAGTTTCTAAACACAAGGAAAAAATAATGGGCGAATCGCAAAGATTCGTCCATTTCTTTTTGTACGCGGTTTATTCTACCTCAAACATTTCAAAAAAATATTGTGGTGGCAAACCTCTTGCTGTCAGATAGGGATTTTCGTCAGTTTTTTCAACATATCCCATGAACCAATAGACTCCGAAAAAAATTCAAACAGGCGCTCGTCTCCGACATTTACGTCTAAAAAGCGGTGTTGTTCATTTTTATACGTGTACGTGCCTTTTATGCATTTGGCTTTAAGCATATCTTATTTGGTTTTATACATGTCCTCCGGCGCTTCAAGAGCAAGACCCATAGGAATTAGTCCTCTCCAATCAAGATAGTGTGAATTAAGATAATCGACAAAGACAGGATTGATTGTCAACCATCTATACCAATCCCCAATGCCCGGAATAGTAATTGTACGAGAAATGTTTTCAAGCTCTTTTATCTCTTCCTCAGTCATACTTGACATTGGACGGAGATAAGGCTTGAAATTAACAGAGTTTAAATTAAACCAAGCAGCATACCCATTTACTTGATATGAGCCAAAAGAATCCATTACCAATAGCCTTTGTATTTTTCCCCTATGTAGTCCTTTAACTTCATAGGGTAATCTTGCATAAAGGCCTTTTAATAACAAATTTTTCTCTTCCTGTGTCATAGCGTTTCAATGTGTGTTTTTAACAATGCCCAGGAAGGCCCGGATGAATAATTTTCATATTCATCTATCCACCCCAGCAAAGCATCCTTACGAATATACTCATTTTTGCGATATTGCTGTAACTCTTCTAGCCATTCTGCAAGTTGTTCATGCTCAATGGCACACTGTGTGTTGCTGCAGGCTTTTTCCTTGCAGTGTATTATTGCTTCTTCAAGTGTCATAGTGATTCGATTTTTCATTAACAATGTTAAAATGAACTATTGATAGTTGCACGAAGGATACCATCAGGATTATCGCCTGATTCGTTTTGCAAATACTTGATCAAATCTTTCTTTTCAATGTGGTTCGTATTTTTCAGATACTCGATTATCCTCTCAATCGTGTCTTTCTCCGCCTGCTCATAACCTTTGCTAAACCAATACCGTTCCCCTATCTGCATAACGGGGCAAGGGAAGTTGCTAAAGTAACTTTGTACTGCTTTTTCCACCCTTTCACTCATATCCATCGGCCTCCTTTGTTGTGTTATAGACATACCACCACATAAATTGCTTGACATATCCGTTATTAAACCACCAACAAAAATGGCGATACATACCAAATTCCAACTTCCCGATTCTAAATGTAAAAAACGTATCTGCCATTATCCATCCTTTCTTGCGTTAAGGCCGAGTTCAAAGAAATATCGGAACTCTTCTCTTGCCCAGTTCCAATGTTCATCTACCTCGCTTTCATGTGTAAATTCGCTCATAGGCATACCCTTCACGTGTTCCTCAATCTCTTTCTCCAAATCCACCTGCGGCTGTTCCTGCTGGAGAGATTCGATGATGGAAAGAATATCCTCATCTTCGTCTGCCCTAATTATAGCGGCATTACCAAGAGACGAGTACTTGCGCTTTTGCGCAAATTCTATTCTTTCATTCTTTCGCCTTTCTATTTCGGCAATCAATTTATCTGCGGGAATGCATTTCATATCTATTTCTCATTTTTTCAATCCACTCAAGGGCTTCCTCTCTTGTCTTGAAGGACTCGTCATCAAGTACATCCTTTAACCATTCTTCCGTGTTACAGAAAGGACAAGGGTCGTCGCCACCGATGGTATAGTGCCCATTTTCATAGGAATCCATATCCCACAAGTAGCCGTCAATGCAATGTGCATCTGGGTATGATGCCCCGAAATGCGGAAATTCAATGTTACACATATCTAAATCAAATTTTCAAGGCAATATTTAATTGCCTCTTCACAAGATTCTTCATAAGTTTGGTAGAATACATCGTCAACAGCATCTTGAAGCATCATTTCAAAATCCGAATCGGTCTTCTGAATAACCACATAATATCCCATGTGTCCTCCGCAAGCCCATGAGTCGAGCATTATTTGAATGTAATAATGATGGATTTCTCTCAACCACTTCATTGCTATTTGAAGAGTTGGAATTATAGTGTCTTTTGTAGGATTTATCCATTCCCCATTTACTTCATATGTGTTTCCGCCAAATACTTTTATTGAGGCATAACTTTGTATGTCAAACCCCTTCTCCTTCAAGAGTTTGGCTGTTTCAAAAGAAACGTAATCTTCGGTAATCATAGTTAATCATTGTTAAATTTAATGTGAAACCATTTATATGCCTCGTCAATTGCTTCTTCCGGCGTAGAGCCACAAAAATCATCTAAAACATCTCCTTCCGAGCAATGAATCCATGATACGTGCCACATTCCTTCAAAATGATATAGGTTAGGCGTATATCCCCAGTCATCTAATATTTCATATAATGAATTTATATGGGGTAATTTTTGAAATTTTTCTAATGCTGTCATATCTAATCGTTTTTATACATTTCTTCTTTTGCTTCGAGGGCAATGCCCTTTTCAATCAGTCCACGATAGTCAAAGTGATGGGCGAGAAGCCAATCAAAAGTTTTAATAGTATATGTGTACTCGTACCCTATTGGCGTGCCATAGTCATCCCATTGTACGGCTATTTTATCCTTTGTTTTATTGTACTCTTCTTTTTCCTCTTCTGTCATAGAAGACATTGGACGTAGGTAGGGTTTCCAATCAATAATACACCAATTATCTTGTGGTTCGGCCAGTGTATATTTCAAAGAATCTACATCAGAAAAATCTAGATCTCTATCAACATCGACAATCTGGCCAGTTTCTTTTCTTTCCCAATGGTAATGAATTTTTACATCATAAGGCAATCTTGCTGATAGGTCTTTCAACAGCAATTGTTTTTCGTCTTGGGTCATATTATTTATGTATTTTTCCTATTCGTTTATAAACGCAACCATCCTTTTCATTGAGGGTATATTCGACGACTTTTCCATCAGGAAAATGAAGGGTGCATTTTTTCATCAGTGTTGGGAGCATAATCTTGTCACAATGTTTGTCCATGACTTGCTCCATTTCTTCCATGCTGATATCGTACTCGGTGGTTCCCCGTTTTTCTGTATCTGTTGTACTTTTTACTGAAAATGTAAGCATATTGCTATTGTGCGTGATTTCTGTGTTTTACTCCCACGTACGGGTACATATCGAGGATTGTTTCTGCCATTGTGTCCCACCCGTGGTTGCCGTTACATACAACTCCGTCTGTCTTGTATGTATGGGCTATGGACGGACCCCTGGCGGCTGTTTTATATTCGACATAAAAATATCCTAATATCATGGTTTCTTCACCGTCGTGTTTTTTGATAAAGCTAACCAGTGTATACCAGTGCCCGTTTTTCTTATAGCGTTGTTTGATTATATTCGTAACCTTTCTCGAGAGCGGCACGTAAACATACGTGTCGTTGAACTCAAGGGCGTCAAACATTTCTTTATCGTATTTTGCCATTGTTTTTTGTGTTTAACTGAATATGATGCCTATAAGCCCAAGTAGTGCGAACCCAAATGGAATGGTGGCCAATACAATGACACCGACGGTTTCGCTATCGTCCTCGGCCTTGAAAATGGCGTAGTAGTACAGATACAGGCCAAGGAGCAGGCCCAAAATGATTAAGGCTATGAGCCACCACGGTTCCATATCTACTTTGTTTTGTACATGCCTTTTGGCGCTTCCAACGCCAGGCCTTTCTCGATCAATCCACGGAAGTCAAAATGATGAGCAAGAAGCCAATCAACGCATCTTTCAACATTATCAAATGTAATCCATCTTTGCCCAAGTGTCGTTTCGTGCCACTCAATTGTCTCTTTTGCCGTCATAGAAGACGGTGAACGGAGATATGGTTTAACCACTTCAACATCTTCAAAACCATCCACCTGCAACATGTCATTCTTCACCCACACTTTGTCATCTTTTACTCCGAGAATATGGAAATGTTGAAACTCTTCATCTGAGCCCCTAACGCTTGCAATAATGCCATAAGGCACCCTTGCACAAATGTCTTTCAGTAATATGTTTTTATCTTCCTGTGCCATATCTTAATAAAGGTCCGTTTTTAATTTTACAGCAAAAATTTTTTCGCCGTTTTGCAATTCAATTATGAATTCATGGAATGGTGAAATTATTATCCTTTTCACGTCGGTATCTTTAACACCACGCCACGCAAAGTTAAACTCTGGCCGCCAATATTTCATAATCTATTCAATTTTATACATTCCTTCCGGCGCTTCAAGAGCAAGTTCTTTCTCAATCAGCCCACGAAAGTCAAAATGATGGGCATTCAGCCAATCTTCCTTTTCATAGAATTTCAATGTTGTATAAACTGTGTTATAGTATATTTCCTCTTCCTCTACCATTGAAATCATCGGGCGAAGGTACGGCAGCATTTTGTCAAGGTGTAGCGGTCTTGATCCGCTGGACATGCCGGCGCCTTCATAGAAAGTATAACCAATCCAGCCGTCGTGATCCGTGTCTATCAACGAACCGCTTTCACTATATGCCGGGGCATATAGGGTGTTTATTTTCCAACGGTGAAAATCGTGCTCGCTTTCTTTGTAATTGACAATCACCCCATAAGGCAACCTAGCACAAAGATCTTTGATCAATATTTGTTTTTCTCCCTGTGTCATTTTTTCTGCAGCAGTTTTTCTAACATTTTATTACCGAAATATGCAATGGTGGTTTCTTCTCCGGCCAAATCGTTGTAAACACTCTTGCCGGCTTGAAATATATCCCAAAGCGTCATATTGCTGAACACACCACTTTTCAATAATTCTTTTTCTTTTTCCGTCATATTATGCTCCTCATCCGTTCACGATAATATTGTCTGGATTTGTTGTTTCGATGGCGAGGCCCATGGGAATCAGACCATGGTAGTCGAAGTGCTTTGAATTGAGCCATTCCGTGTATTTTTCGATTAGATCAAGCCTAATCCTATGTCTGTCATCCTCTGCCGCCAAAGCAAAATCATCGTCAATATAAAACTCATAATTAAGAATTTTTGACAATTCATTTCTCTCTTCATCAGTCATAGTTGACAATGGGCGGAGATAAGGCTTAATCGATGGAATGTTATCGTACCATGAATTTTGAAGATTTGCGAATCTATCATATAACTTTCCATCAATTACACTGTTAAAGGTTGAATTTTCATCCATGGTTTTATGGAATGTAATAAGTCCATATACCCCATAAGGCAACCTTCCACAAAGGTCTTTTAATAGGATGCGTTTCTTTTCCTGTGTCATAATCTAAGGAATTAAATCATTGCAATAGCACCATTTGGCGTCAATTATATCTTTAAAATGCGGGGTTCCTATATCATTAGGAATGCCATATTTTGTGTATCTGTACAAAAACATATTTCCATTGTCATAGAGAACCAAAATACAGCATAGAGGTTCGTCATAGCTGCTTGGAAATATAGGGGTTTCATCTAACGGACGCCATAATGATTGTTTATCTTCTTGCGTCATAGTGAATTTAGTTTTTCGATAAATGCGTTGTACGCCCCAAACGACGCAGCAAACGAAGTTTCATCAGGGAAGTCTTCCATTAGTTTCCTATAATGCTCTTTGCCTTCTTTTGCCCATTCCATTATTGCGTCTTCACGGATGTACGTTATGTCAGACGGAGACGGATAGTAATTGACTCCTCCGGGCAAAGTGCCGTTGTCCGGATAGCCACGTTCAAGATATATCTTATCAGGCGCTTTCATATCAGTCGTCTTTTTTGCGAATTTGAACGATTACTTTGTCGCCAATCTTGAAACCTGTGTAATCATGAAGGTTCATGCATATTCCGGCGGGCCCGTTGAGTGGCGTTCTGTCCACGGCGCATTCTGTTGTATATCCCTGTTCAGCCATCCATTCAGCCCCGGCTTCATAGCCTATCCTTGCCGCCCGTCTTAACGGCGCCATTTTCTCTTCCGGAAATCGTCTTTCTGAAAATGCGAGTTTCGCTTCGAAAAGATTGGAGGGGAGTGAATAATTTTTCATCCTCTCATAAATCCAATCCACTAGGGTTGGGGTTTCTGTCTCTTTATCGGTTCCAAATATTTCTAATTCGTAATACTCGAGATAAAGGTCAAGCACTTTTTGTATTTCTTCCTTCGTCATGTTTATTCCCCCTTTTTTTCGTTACACATTAAGATTAAATCTTCCATGAGGATCACCTCGCCGAGCTCGTCTCCCGGGTGACGGAATTCTATCTCCTCTCCATTGCATAAATCCGCATTCAGTTCTTCACCGTATATGCTGCTGGCGAGAACGCCGAGTCTTTCTAGCGCCATACTTAACTGAACGCTTGCCAGATAGACTTTTTTTTCTGCGGACTTTAACTGACGCCCCAAATTTTTTCCCTCTTGTGCCATAACTAATCAATTTTATGGATTATTTCTGTCATCAAATTATGCAGTAGTAGCATATTTTTTTATAGAACTAAATAATATCCAGAATCGCTTTCGGCTGTCTGATTTGAAAACAATATTCGGCCTGGAACTCAATGTTATGATATTCACAACAAAGTCTTATATGGTAAATCCACATCATTATAAGCTGGGTCCGTAAATCATCCTTCCGTGTAATAGAATGGGTCTTCACATATTCTTTTATACATTTCAGGAGTTTCTTGGTCCCTGCATACTTACCATATAAAGGTAGGAAGTCATTATGAAAGTCCCAGGCTTCAGAATCCATCAAACTTTTGATGTGTTCATTAGGCTCTTTGAGATAATCTTGTATATATTCCGCTTCAGCTCTCAGCTTATCAAGTCTCTGGTCAGATTCTTCCAATATCAGCTTATTGAAATTCATGGCATTTCTGTTTCAAATGGAACTATAACCAAACTTTCGTTGAAAATTTCTTTGTGATATTTGTCTCTGTCTTCGTTTTTGCTCAGATCTCGTTCTTCCTCAGAAGAGAACAATTTTGTTTTAACGATCTTGTATTCGTTCGTTTCGTAATATTCGTCCCACCACATTTCTCCGTGGCCGACGGCGTTTACTTCCATTATCGCATATCCGTAAACCTTATTCTTGTTGGTTTTGTTTTCTTGGCTCATTAGCGACTAGTCAATCCATTTGTTTGAATGTTCAAAATAATGCAGTCTGAATATATTTTAAACGAGTCCACATCTGCCGCGGTATAGCCCTCGTTAAAATTCACCCTAACTTTCACTTGAGTGTCTTTCGGCATATCAACTTTTCCGAGTATGGTAACAAGTTCTTCTTTTGCCATATTAAACTTTTAAGCGCGTATTTTATTCCTGCTCAACGGGTTATCTCATTGCTTCTTTGAAATCATGTTCAAAATCGTCACTTATTCCACAATCGCCATCCAAGAACCAAACATAATTTTCCATGTTTTCTGTGAGCCACTTGAGCGCATCATTAACTGCATTTGTGTACCCTTCTTCAAAACCCTTCATGAACTCGTCATGAAGCAGTTCATTGACATCGTGTTGCTCTGTATTATTCATAGCCTAAATAAAATTTTCAAGTGCATATTTTATTCCTGCTTCACAGGCTTCTTCGTAAGTAAGATAACCGTTCTCAGGTGTTGGTGATGTAAAACAAAGTGCTCCACCATTATTTTTAGGAACATACCATATACCGGCCCAATAGCATTCTATCTTATTACCGTAAATCGAGCCCGTAATTCTGACACCAGGGATCACCGTGATATTATGTTTTTCTCTCAGCCATTTCATTGCCATTTGGATGGTTGGAGCAAGACAATACCCAAATCGTCTCCATTCTTCTCCCCATTGAAACTCAAGGTAATCTTCTGGGCCATTCTCAAAAATTCCGCCGTCTCTTATAAACGTATTATTGTCACCTAGATCATATATTGCAATACATTCATCACTTTCAAACCCCTTCTCCTTCAAGAGTTTGGCTGTTTCAAAAGAAACGTAATCTTCTGTGATCATATTTTATTATTCCAATATTTAATAAATTCTTCTATGATATAATTCGACATATCATCAGGATGGTTAAGACCCTTGTGCATATTCATCAGTTCATCTTTAAGTTCAGAACCAGTCCATAACCCCCATTCATTTCTAATCCATCTGCCAAGAGAATCGTGCATTGAAATTGCGCCGTTTTCGAGAAGGTAATCCCTGTCTTCTTTTGAAATTATCTTATCCAAGGTTTTTACCGCTTCATCAACGGTTTTTGGAATTGGAATCTCACCTCCCGTTTCGGATTCTTCTTTGTTATACATCCCTTCAGGCGCTTCAAGAGCAAGACCCATAGGAATTAAACCACGGTAGTCAAAATAGTGGGCATTGAGATAATCAAGTTGCTCACTAATGAGATATGCATACTGTGGATTGGTATATCTCTTTATATCTCCAAGTGCAATATAATCAAGTTTCTCATCCTCTGTCATACTTGACATTGGACGGAGATAGGGCTTAAACAAACCAAAATCAAGCCAGAAACATTCGTCATTATCGTCCACATAAAATTCACCAAAAATCTTGGAATCCTGGTGCAAATGAATAAATTTAGTCGTTGTGGTTACTATCGTTCCTGTTTTTTCACCTTTTGGAGTAGTGGCGTTAACTTTTACTCCATAAGGCAGCCTAGCACAAAGGTCAACCAATAAAAGTTTCTTTTCTTCCTTTGTCATACTATTTAATACAGCGGTTTCCAATTTAACTTATGATTCTTTTTGATATGCCGGTGATACACCCTTAACGCCTTCATCCATCTCGGCGGTCAAAGTAACTGTCCGTAATGATTGCGCTTTCCTTCCTCTGCCTTTCGCAGTTCCCGGACGATTATCTTCTTTGCCTGTCTGAATTTCATATCTTATACATTTCAGGTTTGGCTTCCAACGCCAGTCCAATTTCAATCAAGCCCCTGTAGTCAAAGTGATGGGCGTTGAGCCAATCGTAGATTTCGGAGAACTCACTTATTTCAATAGAGCCAATGTCTGAATGCTGTGCTTGCAATCCATGATAATAAGGCGGCTCTTGTATGAAAAAGTATGCAATGCTACCGTACTTATCATTCAGTTCTTTCAATTCTTCCTCAGTCATACTCTCCATAGAACGGAGATAAGGCTTGAATTTTTCTCCTTCCGAATATTCAAGAAAATGAGAAAACACATCCAACTCATTCTTTCCGAAAGCGATATCACGGTTGTCACTATATCTGTGCACAGTGAACCCGTACGGCAACCTCGCACAAAGGTCCTTAAGGAGTAATTGTTTATCTTCCTGTGTCATATCTATTCAGTTTTGTACATATCAGCAGGTGCTTCCAAAGCCAGCCCTTTATCGATCAAGCCACGATAATCAATATGATGAGCATTAAACCAATCAACTAAAACACTTGGATTATCTGGGGACGTACTTCTTCCAGCAGAGATATACTCCCTTTGCTCATCCATTGTCAAACTTGAAAGAGGACGAAGGTAAGGCTTTATATTTTCAACCCCGTGCACTTGGTAGGCGCCAAAACTAAAGTTTGTGAAGCCGTTATCTATGATAAAGATATTTTTGATTTTGTGCTTTCCGCCGAATTCAAGTTCGTGGAACGGCGCAACCGGCTTTACGGCGCAGATAACGCCATATTGGGATCTTGTAGCGAGCTCCACCTCGAGCATTTTCTTTTCTTCCTGTGTCATGTTTAATTTTTCTAATAAGTTTTGTAATAATCGATCACCGATTTTCCACAATGCAAATATACTGATATAAAACGTTTTTTCAAAATTTCTTTCGTGACTTTTTGTGTTATCGAAAAATACCAATATAATGTGATTTTCCCAAATTTTTTGATATATACTATAACATTGTCGGCGGAAAATACTATTATATTGTGATTTTACCATGATTGAATATGTTTGCTGATTTTTTAGTAAATTGGTATAAATGGAATTCTTATGGAAGACGTAATAAAGCAGAGAATTAACGTGAAGCCCGTGATTGGGTTCCGCAGGTCCAAAAACAACCCTTACATGTATGGGCTGCAGATGAAGCGTAAACTGACTACGCGAGAAGCCTGTCACATATATCGTAACATTCTGTTGTTCAACATTGATCTTGCGATAGACGACATAAAATGTGACAGTTTTGTGAAAGAAGAACTTCGTAATTTCTACGACGATATTACACAAGCAATGAACGGGTTTATTGCGGGAGAGGTGGATTGGCAAGGTTTGTGCGATGCCACATATTGCTACGATACTGATGACGATAGCGGGCTTTCCGTGGCCGCAGCATTGAAACTTGTCGAATATTTGCAGAGTAAGGGAATTGTTTAAGTGTGAGATTTTAAAATGACTAACGAAAAAGGTTATAACGAAGAACTTCAACAGGAGATAGACATGGTTTGGAAAACCTGCAACCCTGCTGACGAAGGAATGGGCGTTGAGACTGCGAACATACACATAGAGCAGTTTGATGCGATAATCCGCTATTTTACAAGGTGGCAGGAAGAACGGGATAAGGAAGCCGTTGAACTTGCGGAAGAACATGCATATTTTGCCGGGTCAGTAAATGAGCGGGAAAAAATGCTGAAAGACGCCATTGACGGCGAAATTTCTTCGGCTGATGTTGGGGACGATTCCTACGTCAAGAAGATTGATATGCCTGGGTTGCGGGAAGCAATGAGAAAATTCAACCTAGGAGATAAGGTTAAAATAATAATCATTAAGGCAAATGAATAATGACAAACGAACAACTTGAATCCATTACCAAACTGCGTGATGAAATTGAAGCGTATGAAAAGATTTTAGAACTCAGAAGAGATAACCCAACAAACGGGTTCGCATTTCCGTATTATGGGAGGTCTCTTCAGTTTTTTGAACCGACCCTTTACCGTATTAACGACGAGAAGTTGAACGCCGGGATAGAAAATCTAATCAAGGAACGGCTGCATGAACTGAGGGACGATTTTTTTAGCATACAGATAATGTAAAAGCATACTGACATGGACATTGAAAATTTTGTAAACGAATAGAAGCGTAATGACATTTTATCACGGAACGTCAAAAGAAGGATGGGAGAAAATTCAGAAAGAAGGGATCCTGTATGGAAGGCGGTATATAACTGACGAAAACGGGACTCCCATAAAAGAGGTTGGCAGATGCACTTATCTCGCCGTTGACTTGCAGGAAGCAAAGTGCTACGGCGAGATTGTCCTGTCCGTCGAGTACGATCCGTTCAGGAAGAAAGCAAAGAACAATTACGTTGAAGGATGTTGGCAGGTTCGAGTATATGAGCCAATACAGTTGTCCAATGTTAAATTGTTAAGTGAAGCATAATATGAAAGTAGGAAGGGATTACTCCTGGTACGTTTCGTACGAATGGGAGTTTGAGTACAAAGACTCGGAAACCGGCAAATGGGAATCTTATTACGATAATGATGCCATGCGGTTTAACTGCGTGAAGAAAGACATTAAGAAGGCGGTTACTGAATATGTGAAGAAATATGAAATCGCGGAAGAAACGTACAGGAACCTTAAGGTTCGCATTACGGACAAATATATGACAACGCCGGAGGAAATTTAAACAGATATATGTACACGATGTTTAATTACGATGAAACTATACGGAAGCACCACATTTTCAATCCGGAAGTCTATATTGAGGATCCGGACAAACGTGCCGGTGTTGCGTTGTATCTTGAGGGGATCGGATACGATATAACAGCTGCTTCCGTGGGATATGGCGAGCATAAGTGGTTATCTTACGAAAGAATATCATTGAATGATATCATGAGCGTGAACAAATGGGGCAGCATAGGGATTGGCTGTTGCGAAACACGCTCATTTGACGAAGACAATGAGCCGTACAGAAAACGCGTCATTGACACGTTGAACGAAAACGCCGTTAAGAACAGGCATGTTGAGATTGACGGCAGGGAAATAGATTTAAATCCTATCAGTTGTGAAGACAATGTAGAACTGTTTAAAGCGCTTGCATTGTACCGTGACGATACGGACTATGGAAAACTTATCTATTATAAGGATGTGCCGGAAGGGTGGCACGGAAAATACAGGCTGTGGACGAATTCACAATGGAATAATTTCGAGAAAGACTGCTACGTTGATTGGGTGAAAGAAAGGTGTGTTGTGCTTAATACTTTGGATGAAATTTTAGAGCATAAAGATTTGCTATAATACGAAAAAATGGGCGGATTTTTCCGCCCATTATTATTAAATAATCCACCCAATTTCCAAGATACGGTGCCCGTCTCCGTCCTCAATGGAATATCCTCGCATTGGATCAATGGCTATCACTTTTACGAGAGAGCCACGTTCAAAGTAGCCAATGTTGGAAGGGTGTCTATGAATTTTTGTCGTTTCAACCCAATCGCCGACTCTGATTTGCTTTTTAGTTTCTACCCAAGCCATGTCTATTTCTGTTTTTTAATTGTGTAATCTAAATCAAGCCAATTTTCATATGCCTGTTTTGCCAAAAAGTGCTTAGCCTTCTTAGCGGCAGCGTGCGAAGGAAAAGTATCTTTTAATATTCCGTTTTCATACAAGTTCCACCTGTGAGGCCTAAACAGTTCTCTTTTCTCTTCTTTAGTCATATACAATCTGTTTCAGTACTGCAAAGATAGGCATTTTTTCCTTGTTTTCCAAATACGGTTCGGTATTTATATGGTATGAAAATAATTACAGAAGACATATTGAGAAAAATTATTCGCGAAACGCTATTAGAAATGATTGGCGAGCGTGGAACGAATATGGAAAGTCTGTATCATTTCACAGATATAGGTTCTTTACGCAATATAGTTAGAACAGGAGTGCTGTATACTAACGGAAGGCAATTCGATAAGAGAAACCAGCGTCATTTCGTTTCTTTCACGCGCCATAAGTCAAATCTTGAAGGGTTCGCAAAGCCCAGGGAGTGTGATGTAAGGATTGAAGTTGACGGACTTGGCCTTAGCAACGTAAAAGGATCAAATGTGTATCCTTTCGAATATTATTCCCCAAAACGTAGTTGGAACAGGAATTGCCACAACGGAAAAGACAGTGCGAAGACAATGTACCTGCTTGCGAGAAACGGCAAGTTTGGCGGTGAGGGTGAATACATGCACCAGGCGGAAGAGTCTTTTGAGACCGACAAAGACGGACTTAACATATTAAAGATAACAAAATCAATTGACGTACTTCTCCCAATGAATTTTTTTAAGAGGCTGGAACGAGGTGGAGATAGAGAAATAACACGTGTTGAAGGCACCTTGTTCTCATGTTCCGTATCGACATCACCGTTAGTTGGCTTGATACATGTTTACGATAATCAGCGTGATTTCAATATGCAAACAGGAAACGCAATGTCGTTAGACGACTTCCTAAACAGGATTGACGCAATAAATGGCAATATGAGTGTTGCCGTTGAACAATAAAAAAACGCACCTGTACGGGCGCGTTTCTTACTTCAGCATTTGCTTTGAAAGGTTTCCGAGATTGATTATGCGAAACCGAAACCTGAAACAGCAATCACCGCTTTCCAGAATGAGGCTTTCTTCTTCTACCAGCCCCGCATCCGCCTTTTTTCCCCGGTAAACGGATTTTGTCACACTATCCGTAATAAGCACTTCTTCGCCGGTTTTAAGCCTCGCCAAATTGGACTGCAGATTCAGAATAAGCCTTTCGCATTCTTCCCTTGAATTGCCCATTGACAGTTTCATAGCCGCATTGCCGTTGCCTGAGATATGAAGGGTGTGCCTGCTGTTCTCATCCACAAAGATTGACAGTTCTTCGGCATGTGCGATGCATTTTTCAACGTTTTTGCTCGGAACTTTTTTTATTGTGAACTGGGCGGTTGCTGTAATGCAAGACAGTGCAAGCATTATTAAGATAGCAGCGAATTTTTTCATGCCCACAATGTCATGTTTACTTTTTTCGGCTCAGATTCCCACGTAACTTCAGGGAACTTACTTTTGTCAGAAAGCACAATGGAACCGTCTGGAGAAAAATTGTCCCATACGCCCATGGCTTCGTCCTTGATAGGCTCGTCAGTGAAGAGGACGAGCTGTCCGTTCCTGTCTCTTGCAACCCACAAACCATATTGGGTTGTTTCTTCATTCTTCTGCAAGGAATTTCCGATCTGATATTTGCCCTCCGGCACTGGATATGCCTGATCCGGCATAAGCATTTTTTCTTGTTCAGTCATATTATTCTACTTTAATGATTTTTGGATAGATGCCGAAAAAAGGAATTTCAAGCCCTCTTGTCGTTAGCTTATATGTGGAATCCTTCTTTACGCCGGCACACCGTGGAGCTGCGTTGATGCCGTCCATTACCACCTTATAGGCGCCTTTGTTAGTGGTTACGAGGTAATACACTTCCGTCGTGAAGCCTTCTTCGTCGCCATGCACCTTCTCCACCTTTTCGTTGGAAAGGATAGTGTGCATTTGTGTTTTTTCATTGGCGAATTCGGTTGCAAACATTGCGCCAATAATCAAGGCAATAATAAACGCCCAACCTGCGGCTCTGTTATTTTTTCTCATATTGCTATTGCTTATCGTTTGAAAATCTTCTCGAACAGGCTAATCTTCTTTTTTACCGGTTTGCTTTTATGCTCGTTATTTTCGCTCTCATATTCCCAAGAAAGGGCTTTTGAGCAGATTTGAAGCCCATCAAAGCTGAGATAATATTCAGTGCCGGCCGGAACAATCATCTCAACTGCTAAGAATTTTCTTTCCTCAAGCCAGTCCCTGTCATACCGGAAATATCTTTTGTTGAAATTGTATGCGAGTTCTTCCGCCTTCTCTTTAAACGTATACGCGTGCAGGAACCCGCCAAAAACACAATATCGAGATTCATCTTCTTCTTTAAGAATCTCTTCATTCTTTTCATCGCGGTTCACCTTTCCACGGTAGTATTGATATTCACTCCAATAAGGCGCACGGCCGTTTTCATCAAGCACTTTGTACACGATGAGATTAGTCTTGGCGACAAGCGGTGTTTCTCTTTTTGCAATCAGACACATAATTTTTGATCTTTTTGTTTGGTGCAAATATATGAAGAAAAAGCCCGTTTTCCAAATTTAAACAATATAGATGGAAAAACCCGTAGGAAAATTCCTACGGGCTCTTTTTTTACAGGAAGGACTTCGAGATGTCCCCGCTTACCGTTTTGACATTTCCGAGAATTTTTTTCGCCTTCACGTCCCCACTGACAGTTTTTACGCCTCCCGCAACGTCCCCGCATTCTACGTCTCCGCTGGTTGTTTCTATTGAGTGACAATTACCTTTTACCGTGATGTTTCCCGAAGACGTTTCAACGTTTCCTTCAACGTTTCCTTCGATCGTGATATTAACGTTCTTCTCTTGTATGCCATTGAAGTCTGTGATTTCTACTCCATTGCAGTAAACCTTGTTACCCACAATACTGATACTACCGCCATTGGTTTCGTATCTTTTTCCATTTACGATTACTACGTTCATTCTTATTTGATTAAAGGGCTGTCATACGTGTTAATGTTCGTGAAATATTTCCTGAATTCATCAATGCGATCCATTTCGTCACAATGGGTGATTTCAAGAACATGGCCGAAGTTCTGAGTTCCGATAGCGTTCTGCTCGTCTCGGAAAATTCTCTCCTGCAGTTCCGGAATGCCGAGAATTCCATAACGGAAGTTGCCCTGTCCGTCGTTGTAGTGGTTGGTTCTGTCTTCGGCGACATCTTTGGAAATGAGCACTCGTTCTGTTTCCCCGTTAAGATTTCCATCGCCGTGTCTCGTGAGATACGGACGTGTGACGTAATGTGCTGTGACGCTTTCAACGTCCAAATCCTTCAGGAGTTCCAATGAGTACAGGATACCAGTGTTTGAAGGGGTTGTGTCAAACGTATCCTTTCCAGTGTCGCAGAGAATCAGCCCCTGCCCGTTTTCAAAGATAAGATTTTCATAGCCGTTCAGGGAAGCGAGTTCGCAAGCGACGGTGTGGTTGAACATGAACCGGCAGTCTTCCATGAAATGAAGCGCTATATGGACATTATCCCATGTACTTTTCCAAGACTCCGGAATAGTGATATTCCGCTCATAATACCCCTTAACTTTTTTCAAATAAAGGAGAGGCGATTCACTGTTAACGAAGTCATCGAATGACACCCACCCGGTTTCTTTCGTTCTTTTAATGGTGTTCCAAATGCCCATGCAGCAGGACGCATGACGGTTTTTCTGCTGCTCGGAAATGAGGTTTGCCATTGAGTCGTATGGAGTGCTCCACAGGCACTTTTTGTCGCGGTACGTCTTGGGTTTAACGATTAGCTCGTTATACTCCTTGACAAACTGCATTGGGTTCAATATGAAATAGCGAGAATAGTAGTTATCTGCGCCATGATATGTCCCTGAACCGAAATGGTGGAAAGACATGCTACCGTCCTCGGTGAGAATTGAGTGCCCACGCTGAGCACCGCCGTTGGTGAGGACGTTTAGAACTTTTTCTGAGTGTTTTGTGTAGGTTGCTACAACGGTTCCCTTTCCCTCGTCTCCTGCGTTTGCGCCAATTACTATTCTCGCCTTCATATTACCAACCGATTTCGCCCTTTTCGTTGATGAGCAGTTCCTTGTTCTCTTCAACTTCGGCACCTACGCCGTTACGCTGAATGGAGTCAGAAATACACTCAACAACCGTGTTGGACAGTTCGTTGATAGTGGACACCTTGAGGTGGTCTCCGATAACGGCGCCCCAGCTTTCCTTGATTTCATCCTTATACCAATCATAGGCGTTGGCAGGATCCTTCACCGCGATATGGTAAATGTCGAACTTCTCGCTCGCCTTCTTGTAGAGTGCTTTGGTCTCAACGTCGCTCTGCTCGCTACCTTTTACGCTCTCGTTAAGAGCACGAACGGGAAGATACGGGTTGAGCGGTTCATCACCCATAGTGATAATGACGCCCTTTCGGCCCTGCTTCTCAACCGCGTCAAGCTTCGTGCGGTGCAGTCCCATGTACCACGCTGCGGTATAGCTCTCGTAACGGTTTCCGCCACCACCGTGTTCCATATAGATTTTGTCGAGCGCTTCCGCAATGCGGACATCAGACTCGAACTGGCTCATCTGGATAGGCGCGGAGTCATAAGCGAGGTCGCCGATACCCATTACGCAGAACTCAATGTCCTTGTACTTCTTGTAGAGCTCGGTGATAATCACGCCGAGTGCTTCAGCCGTTTCCTGGCAGGCTGAGCCCATTGACCCGGTGACATCAAGGGCAAGAATGACAGGAACCGTGTTAGGGTGCTCTTCGCTGTTCGCGCATTCGCGGATCTTGAAACCGCGAGGATCAAGAGACTCATCAATTCTGCGAGCCTTGAACTCCTGTCCGCCAGTAATACGGCCAGTGTCCTCACTGTACGTCTTCCCAAGTGAAGTGGAATAGCTGGCGTAACTTGTTGTAGTAAAACATCCGTGACCCATAGTTATTCGGCTTTTTCTTCGTTGTTAGTTTTTTCTTCCTTTTCGGGAGTGGCGAGTTCCTGCTCGCCACCATCGGAAGTCTTCGTATAAGACTTGTAGTCTGTCTCAGGCATGAATCCCATGACTATTCCTCCTCTTCGTTTTCGTCGCTTTCGTCCTCGTCTTCGGGCTCATCAACGTTCACGTCGAAGTCGAACATGCCGTCAAACATACCCTCGAATGGAGAAGAACCGTCCTTGCCACCACCAAGCATAGACATGGCGAGCAGGGAACCCATACCGTTGCCCATACCGTTGCCATTGCCGTTTCCGCCGAAGATCTGACTCATCATCATCATCTTGACAGCGTTGCCGAGGCCCTTTCCGTTCTTGAAGGCGTTGCCGAACAAAGAGTAAATCTTCGCGTAGAAGTACGTGCTACCCATGAACACGTGACGCTCAGGGATAATCTTGCGTTCCTCGCTGCTCTCGTAGTCGATAACGGTAATGGACTTCTTTCCGACTTCTGTGACGCACTTGGGCTTACCGCCGACAAGGATAATGTCGCCGACCGCTACCTTCGTGGTAGGAATCATGAAGAACATTTCGTCTCCAACATTGAAGCAGAAATTGGTAACGTTGGTGAGCGTACCCTTCTTCACGTTGTAGGTTTTGTAACCGTTGCTGCACTTGACGGCAATTCCGCCGTTCATGGTAAGCCGGCACATACCGGGCTGAAGCTTACCGAAAAACCCGTTAAGGGAATTCTGAATGTTTTCAAACATAGTTAAAAAATGTGTTTATTGTTTTGCATTGCAAATATACGAATGATTTTTGTATAGACAAATTGATCAAGCTTCTATCGTGCTATATTTCAATCTTCTTTGTACTCTTTAGCAACCTTCCTGAGTCCTTCGTATGCTTCCTTCCGGGCATTCTCGTCTTCGGCAAAGAAATGAGCCACGATAAGTTTCAGAATCGGATTGGCACGCTTGTTGGCAAGTTTTTCAACGAGGAATGCGCCGTAGTTTATCCCGGCACGCCCATCCACAAATTCAGGGCTACCGCTCTCGGGAAAAGTGAACTTCGGAATCCTGTCGCCAAACAGTTGTTCGGTTGGATTTACCACGTAATCTTTGTCAGATATTAGCGATTTCGTTTTCATACATGCAAATATAGGAATGATTTTTTGCACATCCAAATCAATCAGTCCCAAAAATTCTCACAGCCAATATCCCTCCAATAAGTTTCGGGCGCATTTTTCACCCTATTGTAGTGCGGGCATTTTTTCTTGTTCCCGAACCAATCACAGGCGCTGCAGTGGTTTTCCCAATCCCAAGGATCCTGAGAAATTTCGTATTCTTTCATGCTTTCGTCAACAGAGCCTTTATTGATCAAGTTCTTCATAGCGTATTGAGTTTCTTTTTATATTCTTCTTTCATTTCGTCCGTCAGAACTGTATAGTTTCTTCCGATATGCCAATTGTCGCACTTCAAACATTTGTACGCCACAAATTTATGAATAGTTTGTGGCAATGTGTTGATGACGAAAGCAGCGTGAAGGGCTTCTTTCTCCGTCTTGTAGCCCTTCTTCTCAGAAAGTACGCCATTAACCATCATCTTGTAGTGGCTTCGTATATTTCTTTTTTCGTTGCTTCCCATAGTGCAAATATAGAAAGAAAAATTCGATATTCAAAATCGCTTTCTGTATTTATTATATGATAATTGCGTGATTATGCGAATTAACGAAGAAGAATACGGTTCAATTATAAGGGTTTGCAGGTCAAGGAATCCAGAGGAAGCAAATGCGGTGCTTCATGATATGAGGCAAAAGTTCGGATTGGCTGACTACCAATGTTGGCTGAAAGGATGCGATGTATATGCTTGTATCGAGAAAAACAAGATTGATGATGATTATTTTTATAACATGGTTTCCGCATTGAAAAAGTACGGGGATAACAAGGAGTACGGAATGGTTGCCGAAACTATCAAAAAAGCGGTGATGGAAGCGTTCGATCCAAACGACCCATACAATGCGGTGGAACTCGTTGACGACCCAAAGGTTCGTAGCGGAAAAGAATGGGCTGACAAGGGAGGAAACTTCCCTATCAGGAGAAACGGAAAAATATATTACGTATCAAAAAGCGCTACCGCTTCATTGGCCGCATTCTGTATGGACAAAAAAAGAGGGGTTTGGTGCATCCTTGCCAACAAGAGAGGACCGGGTGCAGGAACAAATCAAGGGTTATGGAATTTACCCTGCGGATTTGTAGAGCGTGACGAGAGTGCGGAAGACGGCGCCAGGAGGGAAACGTTCGAAGAGACAGGCGTAAAGATACCGGATAATGTTCCGTTAAGAAACCTTGGGGCCAGGTCTGGCAGGAGCGAGAAAATTTCATACGCATTTACCTGCGTCCTTCCCGGATCAGTTGAAGACTATCCAGTATCTGCAGCAAATTCTGAACCCGGTGAAGTGGCTGATATCAAATGGATACCGATAATGACTGCCGGTGGAAGCACATTGGAGAAGGTTATTGGCTCATATCATTGGGACAGGAACCCGTGGGATATCATAAAAAGAGCACAAACAGCGCTTCTCCCGTACATAAAGACAAATGACAATTATGATATATTGGTGAATAAGTTGAAAGACGAGATTAAGCAAAATCCAACAGCAATGTTCTTATTGAACAAGATAGTGTCAATGAAGAGATAAAAAAAGCCCCGACGGTTAGTCGGGGTTTCTTTTTAGTTATTGTAGTAAAGTTCTTTCCTATCCATTTTATACACTTCGTACGCCTGAGTAAGCTGTTCCTGTGTCAGCGTGAATGAGTTGTTTTCAATGTAATAGTTGTAGATTGTTCGGCAGTAACCATGCTGATCATCAAGCCTGTCAAGTAGAAATGACAAGGATTTTAGGTCTTCTATTGTTAGGCCAATGTATTCTACGAACGAAGGTACAAGGAACTTTTGTATGAAACGTCCCTCGTAGAAATGAGTGTGTATTTCAATAAATCTTTCTTTTGGCATGTTTTCCCAATATACATAGTGGTTGCCATTTTCGTCCATTACGGATTTTGTTAATTCATAATCCGGATTGTCTTCAAGTATAAGATAGTCAGTGTCCACAGCCTTAAAATCGCTGAACCCGGTGAAAAATGCCTTTGAGCCGATAATAAATTGTACCATAATTCAAAATTTACTTAGAAAACTTTTTGAGAACACCACGTACTGCTGCTTGGGCGGTTCTGTTTATTGCTGATCCAACCCCATAATAAAAACTGCCGGAATCTTCGTATGTTTGCAAAGCGTATGCGTATTGGCGGCTACTGTATGCAGCGTTTACATGATTTGACCACAAGAAGAAATACGGCTCACCGGCAATTGCAACTTTTGTCCCATTTCCCGGAATTATAAGAGTATTTCCGTTTGTCCTAGACGTGAAAATGGTAAGATCGTTTTGCTTGTCAGCTGTCCTTGATGTGCCATTTATTAGTTCTTGAAAATCGTTGGCGGATGGCATTGTTGGGTAATATCCATTCGGAATCGGAATGTTTTCGCTTGATACTTGGATGATATCATCCTCGGATTCAAGGAAAACAATTTTGTCGGTGTTGTTATACTTTGAGTATGGAGTTGTCGAACCGTATTTGTATGTTGTGCCGTCAATAAACGGAGTTATCTCTCCCCATCTGTAAAGAGTTCCACGAACATACGGAGCGGTTGCACCAACATCCATTGAGAACCATAGGTTACCTGACGGAAGCCCTAAATCCACATATTTTGGAAAATTGTATTGGACATTACTTCCGTCTACATAGCTGACCCAAGGTTCATTGTAGTCGTTTTTCATTGCATTGTTAAATTCCGCAATGGTGTCAAAATTGCGTAAATAATCTGCCATTGTTATAGCGTAATTTACTATAAATATGGCGTAATGGAACAACAAAGGGCTGATTTTCGTCAGCCCTTCAATTTATTCGTCCTTCTCAGTTGCTACCGTTGGCGCTTTATCCGTGAAAACAATCGGATCGAGCGCAGCGATATCTTCAGAGTACCAAACTCCACTCCAAACGTTTCCTACGTACGCTTTGTGCCTGGCGATTTCCTCGTTGATTGAAATAACGTCTTCAAGTAGTGCCTTTTTGTTTCCATAGTCATTTGGCTCATAGTTCACAACAAGTTCTTTGGTGAAATTGTAGCGGTTGATAAATGTGTCAAACTCCCTGTCGATGTTAATAAGGCTTAGAACCATGCCTACCATAATCAAAAAACTAAGGATGGAAAATACGCCACCAAGAATTTCGAGCCATTCAAAATCCCAGCCGCCGTATTTCGATGCAAGGATTGATGCGAGAGTGAATACGACAAACACCCCAATAGTAATGTAAAGACAAAGCATAATTTATAGGTTTTAATGGTTAATGTTTCACAACGTGATCCGCAAGCGTAGTAGCCAGTGGTGCGAGTGTTTTCCACCTGCAAGCAAACCCGTACCATTCTACGGTAGCCACTGCCGAGTTGAAAACTTTGTTCGATTCCGCGTTTTTCTTAGGGCTGATATCAATGTCAACATACGTAACATTAACCCCTCCTTCCCTAAGATCCTTAGCAACATTTACGGACTCCTCAACTTCTTTAAGAAGCCTTTCGTTTTTTTGTTCTTTCTGGTATTTTGGGTTTACTTTCCATCTGTTGACAATGCAGTGGGCTCCGTGCCCATGCCCGTCAGTTCCCCTGTCGTACATTGCGATAACCGTAGCGAAAACAGTGTTTGGCCCTCTCGTCTGAGAGTCTGTTGCCACGATAACGTCAATATTCTTGTGGGTTTCTACATAGTGTTTTACATATTTTGAGACAGAAGGTATTTTCTGCCCGTTGAATTTTCTGAACATTATTTCAATTCTTTTTCATAAACAATCCTCCAAGTAGTTGAGTTACAATGAGGACGGTATATTTTGTTTGCATAAATTTGCTGTTTCTCGTTTACAATGAACGCCGGAAATCCGATGTAATCTATTTCGCTATATTCGATAAAGACGGATTTTAGCCTGTCGCCTCCAATATAGAAATCTGCGTCAGCGTTGGATCTGGCGTCAAGAATGGCGACGTTCTTTTCCTTGTAGATTTCTGTTGAAACCATTCCTATTTTCTCGTCTTCTATGTGCAGCGTGGCGAGAACGTAAACTTTTTCCTTTTCCATACTATACGATTTCTACATCGTGCCAATTACCTTCTTCATCAAAATATTGTATATACGCATTGGTGATTCCGTACCAGTTGTACTCAATTTCAGGGATAAAAAGAGACTGATGGCTGTTGTAAAATTTACGGAGCGTCTTGATATCTTCTTTTTTCATGCCCTCGCACCAAAAATCCGTAATTCCTTCGTTAAGAACGATATCATGCCTGTTGTCTACGTCATCCAGTGCCCTTTTAATTAGCTTTACGAATTGCTCGGCATCTTTTACGGAAATATAGTTCCACGGATCAACAGACTTCTTCGATTTTTCATCATCAATCACCTTAGTGTGTGTGGTAAAGGCATCGCAGCAATGCTCGCCGTAGCCAATTTCAACGAAAAGGTTAAAATGAGGATCGTACTTTTCTTCTGATTTTTTGATAGGCAGGATTTTAAGCATAGTTTTTTATTTTTCTGCAAATATAAGAACTATTTTGCTAATTTCCAATTCAGGAATTTTTCAAGTTGCCTTGCGGTGAACGTGTAATACCCTCCGCTCTTGTATTTTTTGAGGGCTTTCACGTAATCCACAAAATCATTGGACATTAACGCGTTCTTAATTTTGGAATATCTGTCTTCAATGTTTTTTAACGAATCTTCCGGTTTAAGGAAGAGGACATAGAATCCTGAATATACAGCAGTACCACCGTTTGCAATATTGATTTTCAAATCGCTCGCGTCCCTGATTATGTTATTCACGGTAATCTTCCCCTCCATAACGTCAGATAAGCCTTGCCTTCTTCCGATTCCGTACCAATCTCCGTCAAAATCCCGTTTTTCAAGACGCTCTTTGTTATCCATAATGTAGTTAAACGCATCTTCGGACAAACGCCGAACCGCCCACAATGGAATCGAGACGCCGGTTTCCGCGTGCGGAAGGAAACATACTTTTCTTTCCCCCGTTGACGCTTTAACAATTGGAATTTCCAAAATGGAGCCGTTGAACTTCGGCTTCGGGTAGATAAAGAAATCGTCAAGAAGAGTTGCCAATCCGTTTTTAACCCTTACGGTTTTTTCTCCGTCATATTGAAGCACATTCCTGAGTACGTCAATATTTTCTCCAAGATACATTTCGTCCCCGATAAACATGTCATTGTACGGAATGAGTTTTTGTGAACCATTTTCGTTTGACGTGTAATAGACGAAACTTATGCTTGCATTTTTCTTGAATTTGAAAATCGACGTATATGCCGTAACGCCATCGAATATTTTCAGGTGCCCGTTGTCAAAGACGGATACCAATGTCCTGTTTTCCCTGGCATATTCCCTGAACGCCCTTCCGGCCGGACCTTTGAGCCAGCCGTTCGGAGAAATGTAGCAAAGCGTCCCCGTTTCATTGAGCATTCTGAGGCCCAGTTCATAGAAGGCGATATACAGGTCGGTTGATCCGGTTTTACAGAACTCATAGTTTTTGAGGATTCTGTACAGTTCATCGTTCGGCTTCAGGTTATGCACACGTACGTAAGGTGGGTTTCCGACAACGAAGTCCATAAGCCCGTCGTAATCGTGGTTTTCAAGGGCATTTTCGCACTTTATATCCCAAGATGGACGAATATCCAGACCCATATCAAAAAGTGTCTTATTCAGGACTTCTATGCACTCTGCGCAAGAGTCAGGATTTATTTCTATCCCGTGGATATAGGTTTCAAGATGCTCTTTCAACAAATCCTGCGTACCACGCTTGAAATTAGCGAACGATAGCACATACCGTTTAACGATTTCCTCCAAAAAGGCACCCTTTCCACAGCTGTTATCCATGATATGCTTCTCAAGTATCCCACTTGTAGAAGGGAGATACCAGCTTCCGTCAAGGATTTGTTTGACTATATTTTCGGGCGTATATATTTCGCCCCGCATCTTTTTTAGGTTTTTCTTCATATTGCAAATATACCAAAGTATTTATGATAAATGGCAAAGCGTATATACATAACAGAAGAGCAGTTAAAAACCATAGTGAAAGAGATGGCATATCCATCAAATTTCAGTATGGAAGAACTTGTCTCGCTGCCTTCCTACGCAGCGAGAGTGAAGTATTGTCAGCAACGTCTTAAAAGGATAGGCGCTGGCAGTTCAAGAATCGTGTTCGCGGTTGATGACGAAAAAGTCCTTAAGGTTGCAAAAAACAGGAAAGGCGTTGCGCAAAATCTTGAAGAAGGACAGGAATGGAAACAGGACTACTACTGTTTCGCAAACGTCTATGATCAGTCAGATGACGGAATTTTCCTCGAAATGCAAGCAGCCAGACCGGCCAAGCCTTCCGATTTCAAGCGTATTACCGGATACGGTTTCGATGTTATGCAGGCTTGGGTGGAATACACCAGGAGTCTTTATACGAGAAACTTTTATTTAAAGAACACGGTTGACCCGAAGTATAAAGCCCTATTCGATTCCGAAGAATGGGGTGAATACTTGAACGATTATAACCCTTTTTCTGGAATACATAATTACCTTTGCGACGCATGTATTGAAGCAGTAGGCGACTTTCAGCGCATTTCTTCTTGGGGAGTTGTTTCCGAAAATGGAGAAGAAAACCTCGTCATTATAGACTTTGGCCTAAGTGACGAGGTGTTCAATGATTATTATCGCAGAAGGGCGTAAATCAGTTGCTTTCGGTTGGTTCTTCAGAAACAATTACCTTCGGCTTATTCTTACTTCCTTTCGGACGGCCTCTTTTCTTTTTTGGCGGGAACTCAAACGTGTCAGGATTCTTCATTGGCTGAACTTCCACGAGTTCAAATGCCTTTCCACTTCTAATTGATTCGTCAAGTTCTTCTGGAATCGGAATTTTTACGCTTTCAATGTTGGCAGGATCCATTTGAGACTCTTTGGCTACTATTGTGCAGTCATTTTTAGGCTGTTCAATGGTGAAAAGTTCTTTTTTTATTTTTCCGATAACTTCATCGGTTGAAATGGCTCTGTCTATTTCTCTCTGAACCAGCGAACGCAAAAATTCAACATCATCCGTGCTGAAATATTTCTGTTCATCTCCTTTAAATTTCACGCCGTCGGGCATAATCGTTTCAACGTTTTTCATGAAACTGTCGTTGGAGATGTTAATTCCGTGTTTTTCTTCGTTTTCGGGTTCTTCGGGCAGGTAATAACCTCCGTCGGGAAGTGTAAGGCCTGAAACAAAATCTTCCTTTGGAATGTCCGTGATTGATACAACTCTCGGTGCCTCATAAACACGCTTCCCACGTACGTCTCCAAGTTCTTCCTGTTTTACGCCCTCACAGTAATCAGCAACTTCTTCCGTAGTCCCAGTGTATAGCCCACGTTCTTTAAGGACGTTCTCAACACGCCTGTCGTTCGCCTTTGTAGCAAACGTAAGTTTCAGTGTCTTGAGAATACCAATAGACATTGTTTCCGCATAGTCTTTGAGCTGGTTAACCAACGACTGACAGAATTCGTTTTTCTCATTGAATTCCTTGTCATCCATTTCCCTGATTTGCAGTTCGTCGGAATTTCCATCTGTGTCGTTTACGGCTGCAACTTCAAGTGCTTCGTTTGTCTGTCCGTCATATTTGCCTACACGTTTCAAGGAAACCGCCCAATAGTCTTTGTTCTTCTCGAAGCCAATGTAGTTTCGCTTGTTAAGCATTGCCATTTTAGCGGTGGTTCCACTGCCCATAAACGGATCAAGAACGGTGTCGCCTTCGTTTGTCCAAGAAAGGATATGGTCTTCCGCAAGTTTTTCAGGGAATACTGCAGGATGTCCCGTCTTGTCGTTGAACGAGACTGTGTATTTCCAAATGTTAGTTCTCAGGCTGAACTCGGGGGTTGGCTTGATATTCTTCTTCGACTGAACGAGGTTTCCTTCCTTGTCGTACTGTGTTTTCGTGCCCCAGTTCGTCCAGCCTGCCCACTTGTTTCGCTTATCGGCAATCAGTTTAATGTCTCCACGAATTTTACCCTTCGTGAACACAAACATATATTCAAAAATCTGAGAGTATCTTTTTGAATTTGCTTTCGCCGGGAACGTGGAAGAATTCTTCTCGTAAATCATTGTATCGTGGATCTTAAACCCGACCTCTTGGAAATACAATGCCTGACGGAATGACGTGCCTGTTTCTCCGCCGTTAACAACTTCGTCACCGACAACCCACACGACAACGCCACCGGGCTTTGTTACTCGGTACAGTTCGTTCGCCACTTCCTTGAAAATGTCGAAATTCCAAGCGAACTCATCGTCCTGATATGTTCTCAGCGAGTCGTAAGGTGGACTCGTTACAGTAAGGTCGACAGAATTATCTTCAAGTTGTTTAAGTCCGTCCCTGCAATCACAGTTGTAAATGTTATTCAATTCAAGCATATTCTTTTAGTTTTACTCCGTTTTTTTCTAAATCTTTTGTTTTGAATATCACCGATACGGTATGATACGTGTCGTTGTCCGCAACGGCTACAAATATATCTTTAAAATTTTCAAGTTTTCCGAAAATTTTCCCGTTCTTAATCATTTCATTAGCGGTTTCCTTCACGGATGGCACGAAATCCTTGTGCCCTTTCGCAAATGTATGCAGGAACTCTTTCAATGAAGGAACGTGTATCATTACAATCTTATCGTTGAAGAAGCACGCAAGCATCTCTGCCTTACTGTTTTTGAGCCAGCCGGGAACGTTATCTTCAAAAATAGACCACATTTCAACTAGAATGTCGTTTCGGTAGTTAAACCTGCGAACTTTCTCAGAAATGCCAACCGTTCGTCCTTTGAACGTTCCCATTACGTCAATGTCGCTACGCTGCAGTTCCTTTTCTTCGTCGGTATTGTATTCTACAAATTCAGCATCCTTAATTCCTACGCTGTCGTAGAATTTTTTCCTTACTTCAAAATCATCAACTGAATATTTCAAGTCGTTTTCAAATATCGCTGCCATTTTTTTCAAATGATTTTTCTTCTACGGGATAGTTGGTAATCAGTACCTCATCTGTCTTACTTTCACGCTCTTTCCTGTGATAGTACGAGTTAGCGTATGATTTGTCAAGGTGGAAAATGAAATAGCCGTTTTCTTTGGCCCAGTTTTTCAGTATTTCATTGGTTTCGCCCTTATTTTCAAGCACATTCGACAATGCGAACTTAACTCCGTTCTTGCTCCAATGGTTGAGCTTCTTTAACAGCATATTTTCTGAGTTCTCGTCCCACCCGTCGTTGTACGTTGCCTGAGAGATAAGGTAAGGAGGGTCCGCATAAACAAACATGCCATCAATACTCGGAAAATCACGGAAGTCCTGTTCCGAGAAAATGCAGTCCTTTTCATGCATTGCATTTATGAATCCGATAAAGTTCTCTCGCATTTTTCCATTGAAACTACTCCTGTTTGCACCGAACGGAATGTTGAATTTCCAATCTTTCTTTAAGTTAAACCGTATCTGGTTGTTGAAACTGTATGCCATTAGTACAAACAAATCGAGCGGATGGCGTTCTTCAACGGGAAGCGCATTGTAATGGTTATCCCTGAAGTTGTAATAGTTTGCCTCCCCTTCCTTTCCTTGGACCAGCCCATATTTTTCAATGGTTTTATCTATGTACGACAGGCACTCTTCAACTGAATGGTTGTACATATATGTGTACATCCAAATCAACGGCTTAAGATTGTCGTTGAACACAACCGTTTTTGCATTGACATTCATTCCGACAGTAGCCCCTCCACAGAACAAATCGACGAAAACGTCAACGTCTTTCGGAAAATATTCCTTGAGCGTCCTAATTAGTTTTTTCTTTCCGCCCATGTAGTTCATTGGGGACACGACCATTTTCTCATCATCCGCTTTCTCTACTGTAGGGCTGTCATTTTTTTCATCAAAGGTAGATTCAGTATTGATTTTCGTTGACGGAGCAAGCTTAATTTTCGCCTTGATGGTGATTTTGTGCCTTTCAGGAATCTGCATACCTTCAACGACGGAGCGGTACGGATCATCTTCGGGAGTTTCTTTCTCTTCCGTGAAAAATCCTTTGTGGAGTATATGGATGTATTCGACAACTCCGTTTGCTGCCTGTTTCCTGTTGTTGTCCGCCTTGTATCGCTGATATTCGGTTCCTTCTACTGAATAATCCCCGTATTTTGACATAATGGATTTGATTTCGTCAAAAGACAGGAGGCCTTCATTGTTATATGAAAGGAAAATCCATTCAAATTTCGCATTCGCAATCAGATCGTCAAGCGCTTTTCCTACGGTTTTTTCACGGCAATAGTCCGATTTATTATAGTCGTCTTTCTTGACGCCCGTTACGGAGTCTGTATCCGGTGCCTCTCCCGTCGCTATCGCGTTTAGCACATGATAGTTTGAACCGTATTGGCGGTTGTTATACGGTGGATCAAGGTAGAGAATATCGCCACTTATCAACTTAATGAGTTCATTGGAATCGCACATCCAAACATCGTTAAGATAAGATGCTTTTTCAATTTGTTTCGGCAGTGCGAAAAATATGCCTTTTTCTGAATTTGATTTTAGTTTCTTTGCGTATGCGCCATAGGTGGACATTGTGTTGGCAACCTTGTCCGCCCCGTCAATGATTGAAAGGAGGACAGCCATGTAGTTTTTCCTACTGAGCGTCTTGTTTGACGCAAGACGAAGCCGCGCTTCTGCAAGTTTCTTTCCGTTTTCCCTGTTAAAATAAAGCCGGCCAGCGCTACCGCCTTCGGCATAGCACTGATAAAGGCTTGATTCTGTGGTTCCTTCAATGCCGTTAAGCGTATCAAGAAAAGACTGAACCACATCCCTGTCAAATCCCCTTAATCCGACATAATTTGAAACGTAAGAATATTTTTCGAAATCGTTTGCGATTACCTTTTTAACCATCGGGCAAAAATGCCTCCCGACAACGCCCGTTCCAGCAAAAAGATCACAGAAAACCTTATCTGAAAGGTCCTCTCCACAATGTTCTTTTACTACGCTTTCAATAAAATTCGTCAATCTGAGCTTTGAACCAATATATCTCATTCAAAAAAGTTTTCAGTTTCGGCAAATATACAAAAAAAATAGGCTCCCGAAGGAGCCTTTTCTAACTGCGTTTTTCAAGGAATTTGTTGAATAATTCTGCGATAAACAGCCCGTTTACATTCTCCCAAGGAGCGTTGTCCTTAAAGTGCCCGTATGTGGCCGTATTGCTGAATAACGGCTTTGTGAGGTCAAATTTATTAATGAACTCATAAGGCGTGAGCGGAAAATACTCCTTAATGAAATCGGCGATAAGAGAATTATCATATTGCGACTTTGCATCAACGTATATGCTGATTGGCTTTGCTACGCCGATAGCGTACGAGAGCTGAACGGTAATCTCAGAAGCAATGCCACCGGCGACAATTGATTTTGCAATGTACCTTGCTCCGTATGCTGCAGAACGGTCAACCTTTGTGCAGTCCTTACCAGAAAACGCACCGCCACCGTGAGGACAACGGCCACCGTACGTATCAACAACAATCTTTCGCCCGGTAAGCCCCGTATCACCTTCAGGGCCGCCAATCACGAACCTTCCGGTTGGATTCACGAGCAGTTCAAACTGACAATTGAAAATACCTGCAATATCAGTGTGGTAAAGCTTCAATTGAGGTAAGATATATTCAAGGAAATATCTCTTAAGCGTAATTTCAGACACATCCGGATCGTGTTGCATTGAAATTAGGATTGTCTTGATTGAAACAGGCTTTCCGTCCTCGTAACGTATTGTATATTGACACTTTGCGTCTGGGCGGCAACCGGGAATTATGCCTGATTTTCTAAAACTGTCGTAAATACGCATGGTGTCGTTTGCGAGAACGATTCCTACAGGAAGAAGTTCCTTCGTTTCGATACACGCGTACCCGAACATTATTCCTTGATCGCCCGCGCCCATGTCTTCCTCAGACTCGCGAACAACGCCCTGACGAATATCCGCGCTTTGTTCGTGAAGTGTATTTACGAAAACAGCCGATTCCGGATTGAAACCGTTCGTTCCATCGTAACCGATTTCGTTGATTACTCGTTTTGCCGTTCCGATAATGTCCACATCCGCAGTTGAATGTGCCTCACCACCGATTACAAGCATATTGTTGGTTATAAAACACTCGGCGGCAACCTTTGCATTTGGGTCTTGTATCAAAAATTCGTCAAGAATTGCGTCAGAAATTTGATCGCAAACCTTATCCGGGTGCCCACAACTAACTGATTCACTGGTAAAATAATATTTCTCCATGCTTATTTAAATTTAACTTAACCAAATATACAAGTTTTCTTTATAATGCTGAAAAAAAACACATGTTTATTAAAAAAGAACATGGCAAAAACAGAAATAAAAACTCTTTCAATGGAGCAGTTGCTGTCGCATCTTGAAGCGGTTGACATCGTTTGCGATTTCTATGATAACGAGATGAAAGCGAACACGGGGCAGTATGATGGTGAAGAAGTTAGTGCCTATAATGCTGCAAACGACAAGTTGCTTGGATATTTGAAAGTCAAGGAAAAAATATTTAACGAAATAGAAACAAGGGTAAAAGGATTATGCTGAAAAAAATTTGGCTTAACATAGTAATATTCTTCAGGTACCTGATGGCGGGTATGCGTGCGGCTGACAATGAAATGACAACCGGCGCGAAAAACATTGCAGGTGACGGTACTTCAATTGAGAAGAAGCAGGAAGCGGATAACCTGTATGCAGCGCTCTTAAGGGGCGAAGTCACACAGGAGGTTCGTGAGGCGCGTCATGAAATGTATTACGCCGAGAGGCGTTCGAAGGATTATATCTATTCCGGCGGAGGGCATGCAAGCAAGAAAAACAAGGTATTCGACTATACGGGAAACGTAGAGAGGTCTGACGGAAAAAGGATATTGCTGGTACAGGACAATTATCAGGACCAGGCCACAATCGAGGAATACGGAATTGACGTCGGGAAAGTCGAGGAATACGGATCCAAGATATACGGAACCATCAAAAGCGAAAACATAGCGAAAAAAGAGTACACTTTCAAAATTAAACGCGATTTCATTCCTAAATTCAGGATTGAAGAGTTCATTAAGAAGGTGGTTGTGAAAGAGTTCGGAGAAAAACGTATATTTGACATATATGTCAGCAAATATCCCGTTCAATTTGACAGACGATCAAGAATGTTCGTCAATATGATTAACGAGATATACGAAGGGAACTTCCGTTCAGAAATCATTGATTTCGATACCGTGTCTTTCGTGACGAAAGATGCTTACGGTTCGGACGATTTGAAACTGTATTCGTTCAACGAGTTCGAATTTCACGATATCATCGACTATGACGGGAACTATGTACTTCGTTTCGTATGCAAGCCACTTGACGACGGCGTTGACCTTATAGCCGAATTTTACGACGATGCTACCGATCAGAAATCAAAGGAACACGCCCCAAGAGAGAACGCCGCCCTAAACATGGATGACGCAATTGAAATTGCAAGAAGGGAATCATACGATGCTGAAACAGCAGAATCCCTAATAAAGCAATTAAATGAAGGAAAATGAATTAACGTACACGACCAGCATACTTAGGTATGATGGCGGAAAATGGACCAAATGCCGGAATTGCGAGTACCTTCAGAATTTTCGATTTGCAAATCGTGAATTCTATCTCGTGAAAAAAGATGCCGTTTATTTCGTAACGACAGACAAGGGTGCGGATATAGCATCCGTATATCTGAAACCTGAAACAGAAAAAGGCGAAAAGATCCTTCCCGGAGAGGTTGTGTCACTGTTCAGGAAAGAATACCTGAAGCACAACATTACCCAGGAAATGATAGAACTGTTTTTGAACGATCCGCAAGAGTACCGAAAGAAATACAACAAATAAGCCGGCTTCAACAGCCGGCTTTTTTAAAGTATTGTCAATAACAGTGCCCAAACGCAGCCGAGTTCAGACGCAAGTACGCCCTCCCCGACGAATTTGCTCCCTATTGCGCTTTTCGGATAAGCAATCAGCCACAATGAAAAATACACCAACGGCGTAACAATGGGGCAAACTAACAGACTCGTCGTAAACGATGAAAACGTAACGAGGTTTAGCATAACCAGCACGGACAAAGCCATGCCAAAATAAAAATCAACCTTGTGGGAAAACCAAAAAAGCTTGATGCTCTCCCACAAATCACCAAGTCTCTTTTCCATAGTTATATAAGTTCCTACTAATAAATACTTTTAATCTTCTTATTTCTTTTCTTCTGCTTCTTTTTCTTTCTTCCTAATTTCTTTAAATTTTTCCATTTCTTCCATAACCCAATCAAGCGAAACAGGGTCTTTTTTCTCCACTTCATATTTGGGTCGGATAAATTTGTAGAATGCTTTTCCGTTTGAACCGTCGAGACCTCCGGCCATAAACATAAGATAGTCGTTTACGTCCACTTTCTTGTATTCATACATGTCTCCTTTCCTGAAAACGATACGGAGCGTTTTAAAGTCGTTTTCTTTATCGTCGCATTCTGAATAGAGAATGTTGGAAGAATCATACCAAGCACGGTCTATCTTGTTTTTTTTGTCGTAATACCTAAATAGAATCATTTTCTTTTCTTTTGCTAAAGATACTATATTTTTTATAAAAGGGAAACGAATGGCCAATCAACCAGTAAAGAAAAAGTTCGATTACGAAAAATATTTCTCAAACGAATTGCGGGGATTGTTGAATTATATCGGCACAACCGTTTCAGCGGAAATACCGTTCACATCGCTCACATTTGATATCTTCTTCATTGCCGCTATGGAAATGAAGGACAGTCTGTTATACAAGGCAATGAACGGGTTCATAACAAGCACAAGCATTGACGAAATACATGACAGGGTACTTGCCATGGTTACCGATACCAAGGTAATGCCTGTGAGACCGGGAAGGACGATAGAATATTCAACGGAGCTTAAAAACCTGTTTATGCTGTCAAACGGGATAAAGGAAGAAACAGAGGCAAATGCCATAACTTCGGATATGGTGCTGTTGGCATTCCTACGAAGCACAACGAAGGAGAACCCGATTCACAAAATCATTGAAGACGCCGGAATTAACGAAGATACCGCATTGGATCTCGTTAAAAAAATGAAAGATACGATGTCTGCAATTTCAAGTATGACGACAGATCAATTTGAGGATTTTGCAGACAAATTTATGACCGGAATGATTGTTGGAATCGATGTGGGAAGCGATGAAGGCGACCATTCTGCGTTCCATGTTGTCGGAGGCGGGGAATACAACGATCTACGCGATATGGTTGAAAGCCTAATGGGCGGAAAACCAAGCGGACAGCCAAAGAGGAAGGATAAAAGCTCGATAGAATTTTGTGACAACCTCAACAAACTAGCTGAAATCGGGAAGATAGATCCGTTAATCGGAAGAGATAAAGAAATTTTCGAGATTACAAAGGTCCTCAGCAGGAAAATGTGTAACAATGTCGTATTGGTTGGGGACCCAGGCGTTGGCAAGACAGCATTGATTTGCGGGCTTGCAAAGAGGATTGTTGACGGCAATGCTCCAATGCTGTTGAAAGATTGCGAAATATTCAGATTGTCTTTAACCGATATGGGCGCAGGGACGCAGTTCAGAGGGCAGTTTGAACAGAGGGTTTCCTCTTTGATAAAATCGCTTAAAAAGGTTAAAAAGCCAATATTGTTCATAGATAACATTCACGTCTATACAAACGAAAGGAAAAGTTCTGAATTTGACATATTCGGCGCCTTGGAACCGTTGTTCACGGAAAACGATGTTATGGTAATTGTAGCCACTACAGCAAAAGGCTACCATTCTTCCTTTGACGGAAATCCTGACGTTAGCAGGCGTTTTCAGAAGGTAACAATAGACGCGCCGTCGGAAAATGAATGCCTTGAAATCCTTGAAGGGGTTTCGGAAACGTTCGAGAATTTCCATAAGGTGAAGTACAGCAAGGAAGTCCTTAAATCTGCTGTAACGCTTGCCGGAAGATACATTACGGACAGGAAACTTCCATCCTCCGCTATTGACTTGATTGATGAAGCAGGTGCGTTGAAAAAAATGAAACAAACAGAGCCGGAGGCTGTTTATTTAAAGAAAAACAAGATTGCTTTATTGAAGAAGAGGAAGGACAAGCTTATTAAAGAAGATAAAATAGCCGAATCAAAAGATATCGACTATGAAATCGACGGGCTCAAGATAGACATTGCGGAAGAGATAGACAAGATAGAGAAATTGGGCTTTGCTGACGTTACGGAAGAGGATATGTGCAGGGCAGTTTCCGAGCATACGGGAATACCGGTTCAAAAAATCACCGTATCGGAGAAAAAGCAACTTTCAAAGATAAACGATATCCTGAACGCAAACATTATCGGACAGAGTGAAGCGATAGACATTGTTTGCCGTGGAATAAAGAGAAACAAGGTGGGGCTTGTACAGACTAACCGGCCGGTTCTCAGTTGCATGTGCATTGGAAACACGGGCTGCGGAAAAACGCTCCTCGCAAAAATGCTTGCAAAGGAAATTTTTGGCGACGAAAAGTACCTTGTACGTTTCGATATGTCCGAATACTCAGACAAGACGGCAGTGAATAAGCTTATCGGTGCTTCCGCAGGATACGTTGGATACAACGAAGGAGGATTGTTGACGGAAGCCATTAAGAACAAGCGCCACGCAGTCTTGCTAATCGATGAAATTGAAAAGGCGACGGAAGAAATATTCAATATATTCCTGCAGATACTTGACGAAGGTTTCCTTACAGACAACACTGGATACAAGGTTGACTTCAAGAACACGATATTGATATTGACTTCAAATGTCGGCGCCAAAGACGCAGCGAACGAAAAACCGTTAGGGTTTGTAACTGACAACAATTTGAACAAGCGTGACATTATCGAAAAAGAGTTGAAAAACAAGTTCCCGCCAGAATTTTTGAACAGGCTTGACGAAATAGTTTATTTCAACTCATTGACGGATGATAATTTGAAGGATATCGTCAATCTCGAACTGAAAAAACTATCAGACAGGCTTGAGAAGATTGGGTATTCCGTAGAATACGAAGACAGAGTGACGGATTACATATTCAAGAAGATAGAGCCCGAAAAGGAATACGGCGCACGTCCGATAGGAAGGGCAATCCAACGTGAGATAGAAAACAAGATTACGGATTACATCCTCGAAAATGAATGCGAAGGAAAGAAATTCAAGGTTTCCGTGCAAGAAAGCCTTGAAGTTGTAGGAAATAAATTCAGCAAATTCGTTCGCGGAAAAATGAACAATATCGTTATAGAGTAGTGTTTTGTTTTATGTTTTAGTATTTATTATAAAATAGAAATAGCGATGGCAGAAAAGATATTTAAAGGATTTAGACAGGTAGATGGAACAGCGGAAAATTTTTCAACGAGCGGATTTGAAAATGGGTACATCTATTTCGTAAGGACATCGGAAGATGGAGAAGACGGCTATCTTTGGTTCAACGGTAAGAAATACGGGGAAGATGAAACCCGTATTGATTGTGGTACCTATTGATTCAACGATACGAAAAAGAAAAGCCTCCGAGTTTCGGGGGCTTTTATTGTATGTTGAGCGCTGATTTTATCGCTTCAGCAATCTGTTTTGTAAGTTCTTGCGTCTTTTTATATTTGGCGAACGGCTTTCTTTGCTTCATTCCATCATAAAGCCATTTTTTGAAATCTTCAATGCCGACTTCAGAAATGTACTTGAACCCTTTCCAGTCTTTTTCATAGTTTGACAGATATGCCGCTTTCGCCTGTTCTGCAGAGTTGAATCCGAGCATTACTTTCGTCTCGTCAAATTCCCTTCCGTCATATTGGTCAATTGGGAAAATTTTGTCAGAACTGAGGTTTGGCCCAATAAACACGTCTATCGCGTCTCCGTCTTTGCCAAGCGTCTTCGTGAAATAGCCGTAGTCATTATGCATAAGCGTTTTCCACTCTTTTCCGTTCTTGTCTTTACCGCTCCTGTAAGTCCCTTTCGGATTTTCTATCTTAATGTCAAATCCG
>OCTW011607530.1_pt1 | contig 57228 bp, 45 predicted proteins | sample 1539671 | NCBI WGS metagenome assembly OCTW01 (sample SAMN02144230, study PRJEB22623) | gut metagenome | biome: sheep rumen | host: Ovis aries | place: New Zealand | reverse complement strand
CGGTATTATCCGGGCAGGAGGCAGAAAGGCTTCTGGCTCAATATAGACTAATCGTGCCGAAAAAACGCCATTATTATATCGAGAGCGTGTATTCTCATTACGCGCATACGTTTGACGGAAAGCAGTTTGATCTGACACGGGAAATTCTGCAGGAGAAATGGCCGGCCTATGTACCGGCATTCGACCGGTTGATGAAAGGGAGCAGCGCATGGCTCTTTAATATGTTCCTGATGCGAAAAGAAGATGCGGATGTGTACTGCAGCTGGGTTTTCCAGGTGCTTCAGGAACTGGAAAATAGAGTGGACACAAAAGATATGACTGCGTTTGAGAAAAGGTACGCCGGACGGGTCAGTGAAAGACTTCTGAATGTGTGGCTTCTCCACAGGATAGAGACCGGACAGCTGGAAAAGCGAGACATCTATGAGTGTCCGTACACTTATCTGGGAGAAGTAAACTGGGGGAAGAAGATAAGCGGATTTTTAAAAGCAAAGTTCCTGCACAAAAAGTATAAGCAAAGCTTTTAACGGAAAGAACATCTTCTGTTTGTTTCTCAACTTTTCCCGATACTTTTGGTTCTCTATGGTGAATTTGTTTTTTTGCACCCCGCCAGCGGGGCATGGTGGTTAAAGAAATATTTTGAAAAAATTGACACAGACAATAAACAGAAGCAGTCATAATTTTTTGCAGAAAGTTTTAATACCTGCTGTCACTATTTTTATGATTGCGGCATTGCTCTTGGTTATTTTCTGTCCGCCTGCGGCTGATTTTCTGGATCAGCATCTGCTTCTGGAAAATCAGAACCCTGTTTATTACAGCCTGGTTTCCAGTAAGGTTCAGAAGCGGGTTCTTGCTTCTGTTGCGGAAGATGGTACGGATAATCTGGTGGTGAATAATCTTAGTACTTTTTCCTATGAGCAGGGATTTAGGATAACAGTGAATGCTGACGGCTCTTTCACTTATTCCGGTAGCAATAATACAGAAAACCCTGTGTACCTTCAGATCACACCCAACTATTGGCAGCTTCCCAGTGGAAACTATACCATGTCAGATGCCGGAAAAGGGCAGGAACCTTCATGTGACGGAATCTTTATGTATCTTGAAAAACGTGTGTACAATATTGGAGGTACAACAGATTATCCGCTTGTATGTGATCTACGAAACGGTACACAGACTATTTTGATTTCATCGGAAGATCAGATACCATTTTTTTTAAATATCTGTATTGCGCCAGGATTTTCTTCGGATGGAATAACGTTCTTCCCCATGATCGCACGGGAAAATGTTTCACCGTCCTATCAGCCCTGCGCCGTGAACATTACCGATGATATGAATTCGTCTGCAGTGCCATATGATGTCTACTACACGACAACAACGAATTTTTGCAAGATGCAGGATTTGGATTTTGAAAAACTGCATTATTCCTTTAACTATCAGGCAGGTGGTCAGTGGGAGACTATTGATTTTCAGGATGGTACTGGTCTTGTTTACACAAGAGATGCATCCGGAAAAATCAATATGGATGATCCTATTTATGGTGAGCTCAATGAAATAGGGAGAATAAAAAAGGCACTTGGCGGCATCGCGGACATAAGTGAAGAAAACAAGTCCCTTAATGAGACTCTTGTGTTTGCAGATTATCTCTCAAAGCTGAAGGACTCTGATTACACGATCTTGCTTGCAGTTCGAGATGATGGATTCGGTGCGATCAATAACAGTCTTGCCAAGAGCCTGCAGGCACTTGGAATAAAGACAGAAATTTCCGGGAATCTGTATCAATATAGTTACTATGCAGTTCTTTCTCCGGATAGAGATCCGATAGAGGCGGCGGCGAAGCAAGAACTAAATCATGCAGGAAAACTGCCGGATGGGACTATGTATCAGGTGACTTCCCGCGGGATGCTGACCGGAAATCCTTTGGCATCCATTCGAATTGATGGGCAGGAGTGGAGTATGAACCGCCGAGGCATGAATCTTGTGGTATATGACAATGCGCAGCACAAAGTGGTAGACACTGTGTGCTTCGATACCTGCAGTGGGCTTTATGCCTATAGACCAACGGCATTGCCGGAATAGTGACTTCAGGGATAAAGCATTTGTCATCTTTATTCTTAATACGCACCAAAGAATGCGAAAGACGGCACGTTTTCTCTTTTTTGACTATATTTCTTATGTATGTTAGACTACCGTAGTATATCATCTGTTGTGTAGTGCAGGTATATTATATGAACGAGGATCATAGATGGTGGAAACATCTGGATTTTGTCCTTCTGGATGTTGCCACAGTAGAGATTGTCTATTATTTCTGTGTTCGTTTCTGGCTTGGACGAAGCCAGCTGCGGACACCGATCTATAACAGCACATTTATAGTACTCCTGCTGCTGGGATTGATCGCTGGTGTATTTCTGGCACCATTATATCGGGATATCTTAAAACGTCATTTTCTGAGGGAGATTCTTTCATCTGCCGAATACGTTTCTGTCATCATTGTTCTGTTAATGCTGTATCAGTATATGATGCAGCTGGGTCCGCAGTTTTCCCGTGGAATTTTTATTTTTGTCTGGTTTTTTGGCAGTATTGCGGTTCTCGCCGAGAGGCAGATTTATAAGACATGGCTGCGGAAACATCTGGCTTCCCGCGCACGTCGGTCAAATCTGATCCTGGTGACAGATAAGGAACACGTGAATGAAGAAATCGCGCGGATCGCAAAGGAGATATCGAATCAGTATACGCTGATCTGCGTGGCTATTGTGGAAGATGATACAGGGAAGAAAGAAGAGAGTTACCATCTGCCCGGACAGGAAGAAGACATTACCATTCTATACGATACGGATCGGATTTTTGACTTTATGCAGCAACATGTTGTGGATGATATTCTGTTGAATATCTCCGATCTGGAGACGAATCGAAGCCTGATTCAGGATCTGATTATTACCGGGGTTACGCTTCACATCAGTATGTTCCGCCTTTGGGGCGATCTTCCAAACCAGAAGGCAGAGTACATGGGCGGGCGTGCCGTTCTGACCACCAATATGCGTCCATTCTCCAACGGACAGTTCCTTGTAAAACGTATGGGGGATATTATTGGTAGTCTGATAGGGCTTGCAATCACAGGGGTTTTATTCCTTGTTTTTGCGCCCGTTATCAAGAACCAGTCTCCCGGACCAGTATTCTACTCACAGTGGAGGGTGGGACTGAATGGAAGAAAGTTCAGGCTTTATAAATTCCGTTCCATGTATCCTGATGCAGATTCCCGGAAGGCGGAATTGATGAAGCAGAACAAAATGGATGGCTTTATGTTTAAGATGGACAATGATCCCCGGATCTTTCCCATCGGACGTTTTATCCGCAAGTATTCCATTGATGAATTTCCACAGTTCTGGAATGTACTAAAAGGAGATATGTCTTTGGTCGGAACCAGGCCTCCTACGGTAGATGAATGGGAGCAGTATTCGCCCAGACACCGCGCCAGGCTGGGGATGAAACCTGGCATTACAGGATTGTGGCAGGTAAGCGGAAGAAGTAATATTACAGATTTTGAGGAAGTCGTCAATCTGGATGTTCAATATATCTGCAATTGGAGTCTTACAGAGGATATCAAAATTCTTCTGCGCACCATAGGTGTCGTGTTTACCGGAAACGGATCGGAATAAGAGTGAAAGGAATATAGAAAGAACAGTCATATGGAAGAAAATAAAAACTATTATTCCCAGGAAGATGATGAAATAGAGATTAATCTTCGCTTGATGTTTTATAATGGCCTGAAGAACTGGAGAAAACTGCTTCTTGCAGGACTTCTGTTTGGACTCTTATTTGGAGCAGGGAAAGGCATCAAAGAGTATAGAGCGAGTCAGGCTGAACGTGCGGAAACACAAAGCGTTGCATCGGTGTCTTCTTCCCTGAAAACCACAGGGGATGAATTGAAAAAATCCGAAAAAACGGTAGAGATGCAGTACGAAGATACCAAGGAGTCCTTGGAATACACGATTCAGAGCCTCTTGGATCAGACAAAGAAAGATATGGAGTACAAAGAAAACTCTATTCTGATGAATTTGGATCCTTATCATCTTTATAAAAATACATTGATTTATTATATCCAGGCAGGGGATGCACAAGGAGATCAGTCCGCTACTGTTGTTTTGCCTTCATCGGATTCAATTGAATCCTATTCTGGTGTGGCGAATGCTTATCTCTCGCTTCTGCAGTCAGATAACATGTCGGAATATCAGGGAGAGGGAAGCAGCAAAGACGAAAAGTATTTAAATGAATTGATTTTGGCAGATGCGGATCAGACAGGATCTGTTCTTACGATCAAGGTGGTCGGAGACAGCCAGAGTCTGGTGGACGATCTTACTTCCTATGTTAAGGAAAAAATGAATACTTGGAAGAGCAGTGTGACAGAGGCATCAGGAATTCACATCATCCGGCTTTTGCAGGAAAATACAAAGGAACATTCGGATACCGCTGAGGATACAGAGCAGATTCCTACTGCAGATGGTTCCGTTCAGCTTAAAAGTGAAGAGAGTGTTTTGTCTTTACAGAATTCCTTTAACAGTTCCTTGACTGATACCCAGAATCAGCTGAATAATTTACGTACATTTCAGTCGAATTTGCGGGAGCCGTCTTCAGATGAAGCGGGCTCAGCTGTTTCTTGGAAAAAAGAAATTGTAAAATATGGTGGAATTGGATTTGCTGTTGGCATTTTATTGCTTCTGCTCTGGTATTGTCTTGCCTATATCTGTTCCGGAAAACTCCGAGAGGAAGAAGATCTGCAGAAACGCTGGAATGTGGAGCAGCTTGCAGAGTACGCGCATCCGCTGAAACACCATGCAGCTTTTGATCGCTTTCTGCAGACACATATTGGACCAAGAATGGGAGAGCCTGACATGAACCTGGTTTTGGAATGTGCAGCGGCTGCCATTGATGTAAAAGCTGGACTTGAGCAGGAAACAACTGGCAGTGTTCTGTTGCTCAGTTCGCTGGGGAAGGAAATGGCGGAAAAAGTTGCGGATTCACTTAGCCACTCATTAAAAAATGTCAGGGCAGAGGCAGGCGGAAATGTTCTTCATAGCGCAGAAGCTGTGCGAAGACTTCAGACACAAAAGATGGTTGTCTTGGTTGAGGAAACAGGGAAGACAAAAGTTTCGGATCTGGAGGAGGAAATCAAAAAAATCCGAAGTAATGGTGGAATTATTCTGGGAGCAGTGCTTGTGTAAGATCATTTACATGATAGAGGATGTGTGTAAAAGGAGCACTAGATGGAGTTGTCAAATTAAATTGACTTTCAACTCTGTACTATCTAGAATAAAAAGTATATATCCTGGGAGAAAGCGCAAAGAGAATAAATGATCAGGAGTTTGAATATCAAAATGCAATTTGCTTAAGAATTAGAGTGCCTGAGTAGATGAAGTCTGCGCAGGCATTTTACTATGATTTAGAAGCTATAAAATAATCTCTATCTTATATAAAATTATAACGTAATAAACAACATTTAATCATTTATATATTGGCCTATTGTATCGGAGCATAGATAACGCATTTTCAGTCTGAGTTAATAAGCTTGGTGGAAAATTATTCATCAACCCAGATGGCCTTGAATGCATGAGACAGAAGTGGTCTTCGTCTATACGGACGTACTGGAAGTAATCTGAACGGCTTAAGGTTGAGACACTTGTAACTCGCCATCTGTGGTATCAAGAACATGGGAAGGTACATTTATGAAGAATACGTCAGTATATTCCGTACGGCTCAGGGAGCAATGACAGCAAATTATCAGATGCTGATCTGGAGTTTGCTTGGTGCCTTTTCTTCACTGAGCTTAACAATCGCTTGCTTATTAACGTTTGTATTCCATGCTCCGGCATTCATTCACGGCTTGGTCAGCGATTGACAGGCGAGAGAATTAATGAGTCAATCTTACAAGCCTCTGGCAGTCATTCACGGGACAGTCAGAGATAGCGGTTGATAAGGTGAGTAGAGGGTAGGGCAGCCAATTCTTGTTCCATAGGGTATTGGTTATTTCATTACAAAGGTTATAGACTTGCTAGTTTTGGCAGTTGAGGCGGTAGAAGAAGACTGCCAGATGATGTGAATTGGTTTGCAGGGGAGATAGACGTGAAATTGGCAAAAAAGAAGAAATTGAAAATAGCAGTATTTGGCCAGAAACGCATCCCGTCCAGAGAGGGTGGAGTGGAAATCGTAGTTGAAGAGTTAGCTACACGAGTTGCGTCCCTTGGAAATCAAGTCACTGTATATAATCGTTCAGGCCATCATGTAAGTGGCTCCGAATTTGATGTAAAAAAAATGAAAAGTTATAAGGGCGTTCGTATAAAGACGGTTCCGACTATTCAGAGAAAGGGTCTGGCTGCGGTTTCGTCTTCTTTTTTTGCGTCTTTATGTGCTGCATGGGGAAACTATGATGTTGTTCATATCCACGCAGAGGGACCGGCATTCTGGTGTGCTATACCTAAATTTTTTGGCAAAAGAGTCATTGTCACAATCCATGGCATTGATTGGGCGAGAACAAAGTGGAGTAATAGCTTTGGCTGTAAATACATTAAAAAAGCGGAACAAATGGCTGTGAAGCATGCGGATGCCATCATCGTACTTTCCCAAAATGTTCAGGATTACTTTATAGAAAAATATAATCGCGAGACTGTATTTATTCCTAATGGTGTGAATCGTCCCAACTTGGAAGAAGCAAAGGAGATTACAGAGCGCTGGGGACTTAAGAAAGACGGATATGTTCTCTTCTTGGGAAGAATTGTTCCGGAGAAAGGGCTGAAGTATCTCGTTGATGCCTGGAAAGATATCAAGACAGATAAGAAGTTGGTCATCGCCGGAGGAACATCGGATACCGATGACTTCGTGATCGATTTGAAGAAGAACTGTGGAGATAACGTGATCTTCACAAATTTTGTTCAGGGACAGGTTCTTCGGGAACTGTATTCGAACGCCTATGTCTACACACTGCCATCTGATCTTGAGGGGATGCCACTCAGTCTTCTTGAGGCGATGAGTTACGGAAACTGTTGCCTGACATCCGATATTCCAGAGTGCGCAGAGGTCGTAGAGGATATGGCAATCATCTTCAAGAAGGGCGATGTAGCGGATCTGCGGGAGAAACTGCAAGTTTTACTGGATCACCCGGAGATTGTTCAGAAGTACAAAAACGAGGCGACAAAGTTTATCTGCAACAAGTACAACTGGGATGATGTGACAGAGAAGACGATAGAACTGTTTCAGGATGGGATGAAGAGATGAGTGAACGGTATGATAATCTCGATGGATTGAGAGCATATGCTGCAATAGGTATTGTAATGATGCATGTGCTTGCAAATTCAAAATATGCGCTTCATATTTTTTAATTTAGTAGAATGATTCCATCGTTTACTGATTTTACATTCTTATTCATGGTTATCAGTGCTTTCTCTAGGTGCTGTGGGTACTATGAAAAATTCAAAGATGGGAAAATTGATACTGAACATTTCTATAAGCGTCGTTATCAAAGACTCTGGCCGTTCTTTGCAATCTTATGTACTATCGCTTTAGTAATGTCCATCAGTGTGAAATCCTTTTTCGACTGGTTTGCTGATCTGACATTGATGTTTGGATTGATTCCAAATAACAATATCGAAATCATCGGTGTTGGCTGGTTTATAGGTCTGGTATTTGTCTTCTACATGATGTTTCCGTTCTTTGTCTTTGCGATTGGAAACAAGAAGAGAGCTTGGTTCTCCTTTACAGTAGGAGTTTTATTGACGATATCCTGCATCCTTCATTTTACTAAAGCAGCATCGAGAATTAATATCGTTTATTCGGCTTCATTCTTTTTGCTAGGAGGAATCGTTTATTTATATCGTGATGTCATTAAAAGATATAAGGCTCTTTGGATTGCACTTTTAGGTGCATCCATTATTGCTTACTATACTCTTTCTGGAAATGCACTTGCCGGAGTATTCATGGAACTGGCTGTTTCGTATTATCTTCTGGCAACGGCAATTTCATTGAAGGGGGGGGTACTGCTTCACAACAGGTTTGCAGTCTTCTTCAGTGGGATTCGCATGGAAGTCAACCTCAGCCACATGGTTGCTTTCCGTGTAGTCCAGAAATTGCACATGACAAATTTATTGGGAAATGGCGCGGCATCATACTTTGTAACAGTGTTCTGCACACTGGTGGGGGCGGTTACCATTTCTCTGATATTAAAGAAACTTGTTGAAGTTATGGAAGCGAGATTAGCATGAAGATTTTGATGGTCAATAAATTTCTATATCCAAACGGTGGATCAGAAACCTACATATTTAAGCTGGGTGAGGCGCTAGAGCAGCACGGACATGAGGTTCAGTACTTCGGTATGGAGCATGAAGGCCGCTGCGTGGGCAACCGGATCAATGCTTATACATCTGATATGGACTTTCATGGCGGCAGCAAACTGAGCAAACTGACCTACCCGATCAAGACCATCTACAGCAAGGAAGCACGGATGCAGCTGAGGAAAGTTCTGGACGACTTTAAGCCGAATGTCTGTCACCTGAACAACTTCAATTACCAGCTGACACCTTCCATCATCCTGGAAATCGTGAAGTGGCGCAAGGAGACCGGAAGAGATTGCAAGATCATCTTCACGGCACATGACTACCAGCTGGTCTGCCCGAACCACATGCTGAACAATCCGAACACGCATCAGAACTGTGAGAAGTGCCTCGGCGGTCATTTCATGAATTGTGTAAAGGGAAAATGTGTTCACGGTTCTACTGCAAAATCTATCGTTGGCATGATGGAGGCGGAGTTCTGGAAATGGAACGGAGCATACAAGTACATTGACAAGATTATTTGCTGCTCGGAATTCTTGAAAACCAAGATGGACACGAATCCGTTGTTTGCAACTAAGACAATCGCAATGCACAACTTTGTGGAGAAGGTAGAGCCTAAAGAGGGTGAAAAGAAAGATTACGTCCTTTACTTCGGCCGCTTCTCTGAAGAGAAGGGAATCAACACACTTGTTGAGACCTGCAATCTGTTGCCAGATATTCAGTTTATTTTTGCTGGTTCTGGCCCATTGGAAGACAAGGTCAATCAGCTGAAAAATGTTAAGAATGTTGGTTTCCAGACTGGCGATGCATTGGACAAACTGATTCGGGAAGCAAAGTTCTCTATTTGCCCTTCGGAAGTCTATGAAAACTGCCCGTTCTCTGTTATGGAGAGTCAACAGCGCGGAACTCCTGTCATCGGTGCAAATATCGGTGGCATTCCTGAGTTGATTACAGATGGTGTGGATGGGCGACTGTTCACAAGTCGAGATTCCAAGCAACTGGCATCTATTATTAAGGAGCTTTGGAATAATTCGGCAGAGACCGATAAATACGCAAAGGCGTGCCTTAACCTTGAGCGAGATGATCTTGAAGCTTACTATAACAAGCTCATCCCGATTTATCTGGGGGGTAATCCTCTGTAAATATCAGCGGATGGACTATGTCCTCTACTTTGGCCGCTTCCCGGAGGAGAAGGGTATCGGCACGCTCATCAAGGCCTGTAAAGAACTGCCGGATGTGCAGTTCATCTTCGCCGGTATCGGTCCGCTGGAAGAGACAGTAAATGGTATTAAAAACATCAAGAACGTTGGCTTTCAAAAGGGCGAGGCACTGGGAAAACTCATCCGTGAGGCATGGTTCTCCATTTACCCGTCTGAGTGGTACGAGAACTGCCCGTTCTCTGTGATGGAATCCCAGATGTACGGCACGCCGGTGCTGGGTGCAAACATCGGCGGCATCCCGGAGCTGATTCAAGTCGGTAAGACCGGCGAGTTGTTTGAAAGCGGTAACGGGAAAGATTTGAAGAGGAAGATCGAGAAGCTCTGGGGTGATAAGAAGCTGTGTGAGCAGTATAGCAAGAACTGCTAGGACATCAGCTTCGATACCATTGATGAGTATTACGAGAAAATTGTGAAGACTTATAGATAAAAAAGAGAGATACGAGGTATTAGAAAAAAATGGCTAACAAAAGCGAAAAGAAACTGAACGGTACGGTTATTGTCACCTATCGTTGCAACGCTCGTTGCTCGATGTGCAATCGTTATAAAGCACCTTCCAAGCCGGAAGAGGAAATCAACATCGAAACTATCAAGAAGTTGCCTAAGATGTACTTCACAAACATCACTGGCGGCGAGCCGTTCATCCGTACCGACCTGAAGGATATTGTGCGTGAGTTGTACAAGAAATCTGACCGTATTGTTATCTCTACCAACGGTTTCTTCACCGATCGCATTGTTGACCTGTGTAAGGAGTTCCCGCAGATTGGTATCCGTATCTCTATCGAAGGCCTGGAGCAGACCAATAACGAGATCCGTGGCCTACAGAATGGCTACCAGCGTGGTTATGGCACGCTGAAGAAACTGCGTGAGATGGGAATGAAGGATGTTGGCTTTGGTATGACCGTTCAGGATAAAAATGCTCCTGACTTGGTTTCGCTGTATAAGATCTCTGACGAGATGGGCATGGAGTTTGCAACTGCCTCTCTGCACAACAGCTTTTACTTTGTTGAGGCCAAGAACATCATCCACGACCGTCCTATGGTCGCAAAAAACTTCGAGAATCTAGTCAACGAACTGCTCCGTAGTAACAGCCCGAAGAAATGGTTCCGTGCTTACTTCAATCACGGTCTGATCAACTACATCTACGGACAGAAGCGTTTGCTGCCTTGCGATATGAGCTTCGATACCTTCTTTATCGACCCGTATGGCGATGTTATGCCTTGCAACGGTACCAAGGACAAAGAGGTTATGGGTAACCTGAACAATCAGACTTGGGACGAGCTGTGGAACAGCCCGGAGGCTGAGAAGGTTCGTGCAAAGGTTCGTTGCTGCGACCGTGACTGCTGGATGATCGGCAGTGTCTCTCCGGCGATGCATAAGTACATCTGGAAGCCTGCTACTTGGGTTCTGGTGCACAAGTTTAAAGCTTTGTTCACCAAACATCCGTACAGCATGTACGAATTGAAGATCTGCCGTGACTATCGTGATGGAAAGGTGACCAAGGAAGAACTGGATAAGTGCAGTACATGTGATGTAAATGCTTGCATCAATAACGGTCTGAGCGCTGCTAGTATGGAGCAGCTGAAAAATAAAACTGGTGAAGAAATTGTTGATGCGGATATTGCTCAGCAGATGGGGAAATAAAATGATTACAGTACTTACGCCAACATATAATCGAGCTGAAAGACTTGATGGGTTATTTCAATCATTACTTGCTCAAGACAACAAGGAGTTTATTTGGCTCGTTGTTGATGATGGAAGTACGGATGATACAGAATCTAAAATTTCTACATTTATTGAAAAGGCCAATTTCAAGATTATTTACAAAAAGAAAAATAATGGAGGTAAGCACACTGCTTTAAATTTTGCATATCAGTTCATAGATACTGATTTGACATTTATAGTTGACAGTGACGATGAACTTACTTCGGATGCCATTAGTACCATTGAAGCATGCCATGGCAAGTATTCATCAGAAAGCAACTTATGTGGCTATTCCTTTTTGAGAAAAAAAAGAGAAGGCGGCTTCCTAAATTCGGGAATTCTTCCTGAAAATGGATATAGAGCCGATTTTGTAACATGCAGGATAAATGGTAATATGCCAGGGGATATGGCTGAAGTATGGAAAACTAAATGCCTAAAAGAATTTCCGTTTCCTGAGTTTCCTGATGAAAAGTTCCTGGGTGAAGATATAATCTGGTTTAAAATGGCAGAAAAATATGAAATGCGTTTCTTTGATAAAGCAATTTATATTTCTAATTATTTGGATGATGGTTTGACAAGGAATAGAAGGAAACACAATATTCTTTCCCCAAAAGGATGCATGGTCAGAGCGGAGGTTTTCCTTGATTCTAAAGCAAATAGTAAAGTTAAAGTAAAAGCTATGCTTCAGTACATTATTTATGGGAAGTTTGCTAATAATAGATTTGCACAACTATTCGATAAAAGTAAGCATAAAATTGTTTTGGTTTTCCTGTATCCTGTTGCATATTTCTTGTACAGAAAATGGAAGAAAACATATATAGATAAGGTGCAAAAGTGAAGGAATGTAAGGTTACAATTGCCGTCCCTGTATATAATGGGCAAAATGTTATTGAAAGATGCGTAAATAGTATATTTGAACAATCGTATCAGAATATAGAGATTATAGTAGTAAACGATGGATCAGTTGATGATACTAAAAGGATTTTGGATGGCCTGAGGAAAAAGGATGCAAGATTATATGTTATTGATATAAATAATGGTGGAGTGTCTAATGCGCGTAATCAAGCAATAAAACAAGCTAGCGGTGACTTAATATGTTTTGTTGATGCTGATGATTATATATTGCCGTCTTATGTTCAGGGGTTTGTAGATAATTTTGAAGATAATGCACTTCTAGTAACTACATATCAAACAGTTACAGATATTTCCGCTGTGAGACAAAATGTATGTAAAGCGAGTAGAGAGATTTATTCACCAGAAGATGCCGAGATGGAAATGTTTTATGGGTATAAGCTTGGCAATTATTGTTGGGACAAGTGTTATGATTTACGTTTCATTCGTGATAATAAAATTATGTTTGACACTTCACTGAAAATTGGAGAGGATACTGCCTTTGTTAATGAGTATGTTCGGAAGAGCAAAAAGGTCATATGGTTGGATCAAAAAAACTATGTTCACATCATTAATGATCAGAGTGTGATGGAGAATTTATATCGTGACAATGCATGGAAGTCACTGTATGAATCAATCTGCGTTTCCAAAAGCATTCTGGAAACATCAAAATCCTCAAAAGTGAATAAAGCGATTCTTGCAGCTGTAGTGCAAGCTGAGGAACACTTACTTAGAATAATGTGCGTGAAAAATGTGACGGGCGAAATCTATGATGGAGAGCTTAAGTCGTTTAAAAAGAACTACCTTAGTGTTGTTCTTGATCCTCGAATTGATGTAAGACAAAAAATTAAAGTTTTAATGATGGGGATAAATCCCTTTAGAAGGAAATTTTATGAAAGAATATATAGGGTTAAGTAAATGAATTATAAAGTTAGTGTTGTTGTTCCAGTTTACAATGTAGAAGAGTATTTACATAGTTGCATAGAGTCACTTCTTGGACAGTCTTATAAGAATATAGAAATAATACTAGTTGATGACGAGTCACCAGATAATTGCCCTCGCTTGTGCGACGAATATGCTGTTGCGCACGAGAATATAAAGGTTTTACATAAAAAGAATGGTGGTTTAGGATATGCAAGAAATTCTGGATTAGAAATCGCAACAGGTGATTTCGTGGAATTTCTTGACTCCGATGATTATATAGAAAACGATACCATAGAAAAAGCACTGCACAAAATAGTAAATGATAATGCAGATGTATGTTGTTTTTCCTGTAAGAAATTGGATGTTAACGGCAGCATAACAGTTGAATCTGTTAGCTTTCCACCAATGCTTCGTGGAGAGAAGGTAAAAGACATTTTATTTCCTATCTATTTTGGAGGGTCACAGAGAAATGGAGGAAAGGAAAAATACCGGTTGGGATCGTCATGTATGGCTATCTATAGGCGATCGTTCTTAATTGATAATAATATTCGATTTGAATCTGAAAGAGATGTTCTAAGCGAGGATGTGCTTTTTAACATTAGCGTATGTCAGAAAGCATCTTGTATAACCTTCTTGAATGAAAACTTTTATGTGTATCGTGAAAATTTATCATCTTTAACGCACTCGTATCGTCCAGATCGTTTTGATAAAGCCTGCAACCTGTTTGAAAGAGAAAAACAAATTATTGCAGATCAAGGTGAAAGAAATGTAGAAGCCTTGCACAGAGCACAAGACTCATTAATTTCTAATTTGATCGTAAGCATTAAGCAGTGTGTGGGTTTTGCAAACATGAGTAGGAAAGAAAAACTAAAGGAAATAAGAAGAATGAGTAAGGGGGAACTTGCAAGAAAATTACAAGATTATCCATTCGATGAGCTTCCTTTAATGAAAAGAATATATATTAGACAGGTGCTTAATGGAAGAACTACTTTGGTTTATTTTATGACAAAGATGAAATGTTAGGAATGTAGTGATTTTATGCGATTGAAAATTGACAAAAACAGCTTCTGGCTGTTTATTTTGATATTTTTATCTTATTCCAATATAGAGTTGTTTTCTTATTTTGCAGGTGACGGTTTTATTGGAAAGCTCAATTATTATGGTCCAATACTATCCTATGTATTAATAATTCTTTATTGTATGTCTCAACCACGAAAGCCGGGCGAAAATGTATTAAACTGTGGATTTAAACTGAATATTGTACCATACATTGCTGCGATATTATATACAGTGATCATTTTTTTGCTAAATGGTAATGGAATGGATTACTTATCTAGACTGGTATCAACTGCTCTATATTACATGCTCGCAGTTGGAGCCATGTATGAAATGCTGCAGCTCATGGGATGTCGAGTACTCGATTGTTATATCAATGTTACAATTTTTACTTATCTTCTCTCTGCCTTTACTGGTACAATAATAAGTCGTGGAAGAGGCCTATCGTTATATGTTAGGGAGACATTTTTAGGACATTATGTAGGAACTAATCCTTATAAAGGTTTTTTTGAAGTACATGAACTCCTATTCATTATGGGATTGTTTATTATATTTCTTTTGTTTTTTAGGAAACAAAAAAATAAAAAGGACTATCGACGTTTGATCTGGTGTATTTTGTGCTTTATATTCGGATTTAAACGCATAGGATTGGCTGGAATTGTGGTTGTAGTATTATTGCTATTAATCATAAACAAACCGTTAAAGGGAATTGCGGCTCCGCTTATACGAATTGAGACAATCTGTGCGATTGTAATCTGCTTCATATTTGTCCATATGATACTAGATGATAGCTTTATTGCACTTCTTCTGCAAAAGGGAATTGCAGATAATGGACGAAGTATTATTTATAGCCATTTTCGCACAATTTGTAACTTTAGTGTTGGTTATCTAGGAAAAGGATACACTTTTGTGTCACGCTACATAGAGGGACTCGGATCGTCGGTATTAAATAACATGGCAAGTATACGAGGACTGCATAGTGGAGTGTTTGAAAAATATGTAGAGTTGGGTTTTATTGGATCGATATTGTGGCATTGGTGGTTTTTATATCATATTTCTTCTACCTACATAAAAAAATTTGGGAATAAGATGGCACTTTGCTATTTGATGTTAACTTCTTATTCTTACATCACATATTTGACCGACAATACGCATGGATATAGAAACTTTCAGATAGTTTTACTTATGATCCCAATAGCATACTTTATGCAGATTAATAAAGGAAAAAACGGAGTGCTAATTGATGATTAAGGATAAAATAAAAAAACTTTTTTATGGGAAAAAATATAATTCAAAAACATATGTGAATAATTTGAAGGAACTGGGAATGCGAATAGGTGAGAGGGTCACAATCTATGTTCCATCAAAGACTACCATAGATGAAACTCGTCCCTGGATGATTGAAATTGGTGATGATGTTCAGATTACCGAAGGTGTGACAATTCTAACACACGGATATGATTGGAGTGTCCTTAAGGGCTTATACGGTGATGTTCTTGGTAGCTGTGGAAAAATAAAAATTGGAAACAATGTTTTCATCGGTATGCATGCCACTATTTTGAAAGGTACCACCATTGGTAACAACTGTATCATAGGTGCATCGAGTTTCCTGAAGGGGGGGTGCTTTCCGGATAATTCAGTTATAGTGGGAAATCCTGCCAAAGTAGTTGGAACAGTGGAAGATTACTATGCAAAACGTAAAGTAGCTCAGCTTAAGGAAGCTAAAGAATGTGCGATTGAGTATTATATGACTTATAAAAAGTTTCCGCCCAAGGAGATCTTTTATGAGTTCTTTTGGCTGTTTGAAAAGCGTAATGATGAGATAATCGAAAGATTTGATGAAATGATGGGATTAGTAGGTAATAAGAAATTATCATATCAGAAATTTAAAGAAGAGGCACCTATCTTTGATGGATATGATAAGTTCCTGGAATATTGTTTTGCAGGAGAAGAAATATAGTGCGATTAATAACAGATATATTAAAAGATGTGTTTTGTTATATAGTTAGCTTCTTTTACAGAAAGAAAAACCTCTGGTTAGTAATGGAAAGAGGCACAGACGCACGGGATAATGGCTATTGGTTTTTTAAATATCTTATAGATAACCATTCGGATCAGACAGCTATTTATGTTATTTCTAAAGATAGCCCTGATTTGGAAAAAGTAAAAAAATGTGGACCAGTTGTAGAATACAACAGCATCAAGCATGGAATATATTATTATGCAGCTAAATACCGAGTTGGAACACACCAGTCATTAGCTCGCCCAGAGTGGAGAGCAATTGTGGCATTACAAAAGAAAACTTTTGTTCGGGCGAGAGGTTACACAGCATTTTTACAGCATGGTATAACAAAAGACAATATCCCTGGATTGAAGTATCCGAACTTCATTACGGATCTGTTCATATGTGGTGCAAAACCTGAGTGTGAATTTATTAACAGATCGTATGGATTTGAGGATGGAGTTGTTAGGTATACTGGACTGGCTAGATTTGATAATTTGACACGTAATGCGGATTTAAAGAAGAAACAAGTGTTGCTTATGCCAACTTGGAGAACATTTTTGCTTGGAAAGGAAAAATCTGAGTTTGAATCATCTCAGTATTTTAATAAATATCAAAGCTTATTAGATTCTGAAGAGTTACATAGACTTTTAGAATTAAATGATTATGATTTGATTTTTTATCCACATTATGAGATCCAGCGGTGGATTTCCTCTTTTACGTCAAAATCAAATAGGGTTAAGATTGCTAGCTTTAAAGATTATGATGTTCAAAAATTATTAATAGAGTCAGAATTATTAATTACCGATTATTCAAGTGTATTCTTTGATATGGCGTACATGAACCGAGAGACAATATTTTTCCAGTTTGATAAAGAAAAATATAGAGCAATCCAGTATCAAGAAGGATATTTTAAGTATGAAGATAGCTTCGGGCCAGTCGTCGAATCAGTGGAAGAGGTTATAATTTGTGTAGCAGACTACTTTAAAAATGGAGTGGCTGAAAAGTATCAATCGAACATGAACAAGTTTTTTGTCTTTCATGATGAGAACAACAGCTATAGAATATTTAAGGCAATTACTGAGATAAAGAAGAGATGAGGAAGAAGAAATCATTAAGGAAAAATGCTGTCTTAAGTGCGGGGCAAAAACTTCTATCAATTGTTTTTCCGCTAATCACATTTCCGTACATATCTCGTGTGTTACGTGTTGAAGACATAGGAAAAATTAATTTTGCGAATTCTATTGTTTCATATTTTGTATTGTTATCGAGTCTCGGTATTCTGAACTATGCAACAAGGGAAGGAGCTAGGATACGAGACAACAAAGAGAAATTCAACCAATTTTGCAAAGAAATTTTTACAATAAACATATTATCAACTTGCGTAGCATATGCTGCTTTGATTGTAGCTTGTCTTGTTTCAAGCAAGATCCGAAGCTATGAGATTCTTATATTAATTCAATCATTTTCAATAATTGGCGGTACAATCGGAATCAATTGGATTTATACGATCGAAGAAGACTACTTGTACATAACGATACGCACATTGATAGTTCAAGCAATTTCGGTAGTATTGATGTTGACAATGGTCAAAATTGAAGGTGATTATCTAATTTATGCGGCAATCTCAACGTTTGCTACAGTTGGCGCTAATATTTTTAATTTTTTTCACGCTAGAAAATACGTTAAGATCGGACTTACGACTAGATTAAATCTAAAAAAGCATTTGAAACCTATATTAATTATATTTGCATCTACAATTGCTGTGACAATTTATGTTGATTCCGATACTACATTGCTTGGCTTCTTGAATAGTGAATATTGTGTTGGTTTATATAGCCGCTCAAGTAAAATATATACTTTAATAAAGCAGATGGTTGCGGCCATGGTCATTGTTGCATTGCCTAATTTATCAAATATTAGCGAATCAATCCAAATTGAGGAATACATCAACAAAGCAAGGAAAATATTATATGATGTATTGTTTTTAGCTATTCCTGTTGCGATTGGTTTGTACTTAACATCTGAGGATGTTCTGCTTATCTTGGCAGGACAGAAGTACATTGAGGCAACTAGATCGTTACAAATTCTTGCAATTAGCTCTTTTTTTGCGGTAATGAGTTCCTTTGTAACATATTGCTGTCTACTTCCTTTAAGGTTTGAAAAATTGCAACTTATTGCAACGGTTACAAGTGCTGTGGTCAATGTATCATTGAATTTCTTGATTCTACCATCCTTAGCTCATACAGGGGCAGCATTAACGACATTATTCTCAGAAGCACTTGTGTTTGTAATAGAAGTTGTTTATTTTTGCCGAAAGAGTCTATATAAGCCTATTTTTAAACTTGAAATGAAAAACATAGCGGCCCTTGTTAGCGGAGGCCTATGGATTGTGGTTGTATGTATGGCAATTGAAAAAACTAATTTGCCTTTTCTTCCTTGTTTTGTAGTCAAAGTCGTAGTCAGTGCCATTGGATATGGCGTTGTTCTTTTGACGTTTAAATATCCTTCTGTGAAAATGTTATTAAAGCGAAAACGATAGTTATAAGAGAACCTAAAAATCCGGTTGATTTTTCCGGCGTAAAAACACCGCCATTCCGGCGAAGCGGAAACCGCGAGTCCCGGTTGATGGAAACCGTGAGTCCGGAGACACGGAAACCGCTTCGCGATATTTGTGTTTTATAGGCTGCGTGCAGCCATGCATCTTGCTAATCTAAAGGTTTCAAACGGGTGTAGATCTTACGCATCTGCATTTTGCGCCGCCGAGTGGCCACCCGGCGCTATGAGTGGCCGGCACTTATTCGGCTACTTTATGTTCAATCATGACATTGTAATGCTTCGTTACCCTCTTCAGGATGGAGTTGGACGATACCTCATCCTCCATCGGCATTGACGGCCATGTCTTAGGTTCGCGTTGCGAGCAGATTATACAGCTTTTTAATGTGAACTTCCTCCAAAATTAACCCTCAATCTAGAAAATTGCGTATTTTAAAAGAAAATTGCTGCAATTGAGTCATATGCGAAGAGGGATAATTAACCCTCAATTTCTAAAGGTGCATTTTGCGCCGCCGAGCGGACACCGGTGCGTTTGCCAGCGGACACTCGGCGGCGGCAACGGACAGCGCTTTAATCAGTCAGATAGAAACTTGTTTTACTCCTGCTTTCTTCTTTTTGACAGTATATTACATTCATGCTAGAATTGTTCGAATATTAATAGGATTATACGCAGTGAGTGGCAGGCGTTTAAGAAGTTGGTATCTCTGAATAAGAGTTTAATAGAAATTTTATTTTTGTTCAAACTAGTAGAACGTTCACTATTTACCTGGACTAATTGATACACCAAAATTGATTTTGCCCAGCGTAATCTTACAAAATCATAGGCCTTTTTATTTCCTGAACGTTCTACTAGAACAGAATCAGTACTTTGTCTCCGCAGTAACGTGCATCTCGTGCTTTGTTACTATTAGGATTTGTGTGATAAATGAAAAAACTGGCATCACTGAAAAAAAATTTCATTATGAATGCGATTCTTACGATGTCGTCGTTCATCTTTCCGTTGCTTACCTTTCCCTATATCTCCAGAATTCTACTTCCGGAGGGAACGGGGAGGGTAAGCTTTGCTACTTCTGTTATTTCGTATTTTGCCCTGTTTGCACAGCTTGGAATCCCGACATATGGAATCCGTGCTTGTGCGCAGGTGAGAGATAATAAGGAAGAATTAAGTCGGATTACACAGGAGCTGCTGATTATCAATCTGATCACCAGTGTGTTTGCCTATGCCGTTTTGGCTGTGGTGCTGATTGCAGTTCCCAGGTTTCGGACAGATAGAATTCTTTACCTGATTATCAGCGTGACGATACTGATGAATACAATCGGTATGGAGTGGCTCTACAAAGGGTTAGAGAAGTATACTTACATTACGGTGCGTTCGATTGCCTTTAAAGCAGCCGCAGTGGTAGCCATGTTTCTTTTGGTACATCAGAAGAGCGACTACGTGATATATGGGGCAATCTCTGTCTTTGCATCCAGTGCCTCTAGTATTATGAACTTTATCCATGCCCGCAAGCTAATTTTACTGAGACCTGTCGGAAATTACAATTTTCGGCGTCATATGAAGGCGATTGGCGTTTTTTTTGCTATGTCCTGTGCAACAGTGATATATACTAATCTGGATAAAGTTATGTTGGGCTTTATGGCCACGGATACGGATGTAGGTTATTATGATGCAGCTGTGAAAATTAAGAGCATATTAGTCAGTGTTGTGACCTCTCTGGGGACTGTTTTGCTTCCAAGAGCTTCTTTTTATGTGGAAAAAGGTTTGATGAAGGAGTTCCACAGAATAACTTCAAAAGCAATTGAGTTTGTCTGGCTGGTGGCTGCTCCGTTGACCGTTTATTTTATCTTTTTCGCTGCCCAGGGGGTTCATCTGTTGTCTGGGTCGGCTTACGACGGAGCTATTCTTCCCATGCAGCTGCTTATGCCTACATTGCTCTTTATCGGGTTGTCTAACATTACGGGAATTCAGGTTCTGATACCGATTGGAAAGGAAAAGGTGGTTCTATATTCGGAAATTGCTGGTGCTGTAACAGATTTAATTCTGAATGCCATTCTTATTCCCAGAATGCAGTCCTCCGGAGCGGCAATTGGAACATTCGTAGCTGAGTTTGTGGTTCTTCTAGTGCAATACAGGGTAATTCGGCAGGAAGTTCGTCCGGCATTCCTGAGAATTTCCTATGGGAAACTTTTACTGGCAATGTCGGCAGCAGTGGTGGCTTCCTGCTGGACTTTGTTTCTTCCGTTATCTTTTGGGACAACCATTGAAAGTCTGATCGTATTACTGCTGTCAGCCTGTTGCTTTTTTGCAGTCTATTTTCTGGTTCTCTATTTTGGAAAGGAGCCTTTAGTGCGTGAACTTACAGGGCAGATGGTAAATAAGCTGAGGAGTAGTAAAAATGAAAGATAACAGGGCTCTTTTTAAAACCGGTTTTTCCAATGTGGACAATGTATTTTACCTGACAGATGAACAGGTGAAAAAAATGCAGAGAATCACGCTCTCCATTTTTAAGGATTTTTTGCGAGTTGCGGATAAATATCATCTGAATTATTGCATGGGAGGCGGTTCTGCGCTGGGGGCTGTCCGGCATCATGGTTTTATTCCCTGGGATGATGATATTGATGTAAATATTCCCCGTAAAGATTATAATCAGTTTCTGGAAGTCTTTGATCGGGAATTAGGACAAGACTATGAACTCTGTGCTCCGGAAAGGGAAAATCTGCATGGCCTTGCCTGCACGCAGATGAAGAAGAAAGGAACAATCTATCGCTCTTTTGAGGAGCTATCGAAACTGCATCCGGGGATTGGAATTGATTTTTTTGTTATTGAAAATGTATACAATTCTCCGGTGAGAAGAAAGGCGGAGGGATATCTGTCCCTTGTAATGGGATATCTTCTTACATGCAGAAAAACTTACCACGAGATGCCTTATTTGAGAAAATACATTAAAAATGTCCCGACTCTGCGAAAAGCCTTTAAAAAAAAGGCGAGACTTGGCAAGATGATTTCATGGATTTCGTTGGACCGTGCGGCAGAACTAGTAGCAGAACAGTACTCTAAGTGTAAAGATGAGCACTCAAAGTACGTGACCGTTCCAAGCGGTCGGAAACACTATTTTGGGGAAATGTATCCACGTCCCTATCTTTGCGAGACAGTTCTCATGCCTTTTGAAGATATTCAGGTCAGGGTCGCCAAAGGTTATGACGCTTATCTGTCACACTTGTATGGCTCGGATTATATGAAAATTCCACCAGAAGGCAGACATGAACAGCATCCGATTATGGAACTGGACTTTGGAGGTAGTATCTGAGAGAGAGTTTGAGGTGTACTGGACATCTGGTTTGAGAGCCTCATTATTTCGGGAAGTTAAGGAGAAGTAGTCTTGAATATTGCAGTAATATTTGCCGGGGGATCCGGGAAAAGGATGCATACCAAAGATATTCCGAAACAGTTTCTCATGGTGCATGGGAAACCGATTATTGTGCATACCATAGAGCTATTTGAATATCATGAACAGATTGATGGAATTGTGGTTGTCTGCATTAAGGACTGGATTCCCTATATGGAGGAAATGAAATATCGTTATCGCCTGGACAAGATTGTGAAAATTATTCCAGGTGGGAAGACCGGACAGCTCTCTATTTATAATGGACTGAAAGCAGCAGAGGAAGTGTATGGAACAGAAGACACTGTTGTGCTGATTCATGATGGGGTGCGGCCTTTGATTACCAGCCAGACGATAACAGATAACATCCGGGCAGTAAAAGAATACGGGAATGCCATTACATGTACAAAGGCCAAGGAAACAGTCATTCTGGTAGACCAGGACGGACTGGTAAAAGATGTCCCCAGCCGGGAGCTCTCCCGCTGTGCGCAGGCACCGCAGAGTTTTTATCTGAAAGACATACTTGCCCTGCAGGAGAAGGCATTGGCGGAAGGAATTCAGAATTCGATTGACTGCTGTACGCTGGCCAGGAAGTATGGGGAACAGCTGCATGTGGTTTTGGGTCCAGAGGGTAATATCAAAATTACCACGCCGGAGGATTTTTATATTTTTCGGGCTCTTTATGATGCGCGGGAAAACCAGCAGTTGGAGTCTTTTGACAAAATCTGAGAACTGGTGATGCGGAAAATAGTTTGTAACAGAAGCTTACGGGTTGCAGTAATAGGAGTTCACAATGCGGGATAAAGCGTTAGAGGAAGATTTGGAAGCAATTTGTTCGGATCCGGCAGTGCCTGTAGATAAGCTGGCCGGAAAAAAAATTCTGGTGACTGGGGCTACAGGATTGATAGGCTCTAATCTTGTAAAACTTCTGCTTACAATAAACCGAAAAAAAATGCAGCATGGCAAGATACTGGCTTTAGTACGGAACAGGGAGAAGTCAGAAAAAATCTATGCGGAATGGTTAAATGACGAGAACCTTTGCCTGATTCAAGGGGATATTCGGGAAGACTGGTCAGAATTTTTTTCGGATATGACACCGGAATTTATCTTTCACACGGCATCGGTGACAGCATCAAAATATATGGTGGATTACCCGGTTGAGACGATTGATACGATTGTGAATGGTACGTCGCAGATGCTGCGGTTCGCTAAAGAAGTGCAATGCAAGGGAGTGGTATTCCTCTCTTCCATGGAGGTTTATGGTACATCCGATTTACCAGAGGTCAGGGAGGAGAATATCGGATACGTAAATCCGTTGAGCGTGCGGAGTGATTACCCGGAAAGTAAAAAACTATGTGAAAACCTATGTGTCGCTTACTCCAAGGAATACGGTATTCCGGTAAAAATAGCCAGACTGGCGCAGGTGTTTGGGGCAGGTGTCTTACCGGGGGAATCTCGTGTCTTTGCGCAGTTTGCCAGGAGTGTGATCAACGGAACCGATATTATTCTTCACACGCAGGGAAGATCGGAGGGGAATTACTGCTATCTTGGGGATGCACTTAGTGCACTTCTGATTCTGATGATCAGAGGGAAATCAGGAGAAGCCTATAATATTGCAAATGAAGAGAACCACACGACGATTGCCGCCATGGCAGAGATAGTGGCAAAACAGATTGCTGGTGGGAAGATCAGGGTAGTTTATGATATCCCGGATATAAATCAAAATGGCTATGCCCCAGATGTGAAGCTGAAGCTGAATGCTGACAAGATGCGGAGTCTTGGATGGAAGCCAAAGGTGAATTTGCGGGAATCCTACGAAAGAATGATAATCAGCATGCAGGCTGCTTGTTGACACAAATGCTATGTTTTGCATTGCATGTCTGGCAAAAATTCAGTTTGGGCTATAGAACATGAAGAATACTGTGATGATTATGATGGCAACCTATAATGGAGAACATTATCTGAGAAAACAGCTTGAAAGCATTCAGAATCAGACATGGAGTGAGTGGCAGCTGTATATACAAGATGACGGTTCGACAGATGGCACATATTCTATTTTGCAGGAATATGCGGATGCGGATCCTCGTATTCATATCCGCAGAAATCCAGAAAAAATTCACGGTTCATTCACCAATTTCCACATCCTTTCCAATTACTGCAAGACATTAAAAAAATGCGCATACTATTGCTTTGCGGATCAGGATGATGTCTGGTTTCCGAAAAAACTGGAGACAATGATAATCGCTTTTAGGGGAATACCCTCTGACAAAGCGGCGCTTGTCTATGCGGATATGGCTTTGATCAATGGGCAGGGAAAACGAATTTCGGAGAGTATTGATGCTCAGTGGAAGATATCTGGAAAAAACTGCTGGAGCTTTTTCTGGGTACATAAGGTATTTGGCTGTAATTTGATGATGAATTCTTTTCTTTTTTTCAGTGTTCCGATTCTTCAGGTAGAAGATCCTCGCATTCAGAGGCTTTCTCATGATAACCTGTATGCGAAATTTGCAGCGGTACTGGGGCGTATTATATATCTTCCGGAGGCAACAATGGAATACCGGCGTTCCGGAAAAAATGTGACAGCAGACCAGAAATATACGATCAGTTTAGGAAGAATTCTTCAGCGAATATTTCATTTGAAAGATTTGGCTCGTCGGCATGTCAAGGTATATAATCACTCTTTAACGACCATTTCACTGCTGCGGCAGAAAAATCTGACAAAAGCGCAGAGAAGATTTCTGAATCGGAATCAGGAGATGTTGCAAAAAGGTGGTTGGCACACTGTTCGGGAATTGAAAAAGCAACATGTGAACTGGGGAGGAAATGTGGAAAACATCAGCCATGAGCTGATTATTGGACTTCGGCTGTATATCCGCTATCTGGACAGTTGACAGAAAGCATGGAAGAGCAGGAAGAACCTTTTAAATGAGAATTTGTCGGGGAAAGGTTTATTAATAATCTGAGTCAGGAACTGCTTTGATCAGAAGATATATCGAAATTAGCGAAAAATACAAATAACAGAAGAGAACGGAATATAAGATGGGTTTATCTATATATCTGGATAAAAAACACGAGGGAAGATGGATTAGGACTGCGGCAGAAGCTGTTTTCCTGATCTATCTGGCGTTTCTTGTATGGTATACTTATATGCGAACAACCATGTTCCCGATTCCCTGGCCGGAAAATATAGAGAGCATTCTGCGAAAAACAGGTTTTTGCATTGTTCTATTCAAATTTCTGGTGGATGAAAAGTGGAACTGGAAAGAATTGATGATGGCTGTGATCCTTTGTACAGCGTTTTTCGGTGCCTGGAGGACTTTTAAAGACAGAGATCTTGCCTTTTATCTCATTCTGATGCTTGCGGCAAAAGGAGTTTCTTTTAATAAAATTGCCGGTGTTTATCTGGGAGTGGAAGTCCCGTCTATTTTAATAACAATTTATTGTTCACTTCAGGGAATTATAGCTTATCTGACATATCCCATGGAAAATGGAGATTTAAGTCATGCCTTTGGAAGCATCTACCGGACAGATTTTAGTGCGCATATCTTTTTCCTAGCATGCTGTTTGATCTGGGTTAGCCGAAAAAAGATCTGGTATGCGGAAAGTGTCTTTATCTTGTGGCTTGCATGGTTTGTCTACCATTATTGCGCGGCAAGAAATTCGACCATCTGTTTACTGCTTCTGGGACTTGGAGCGCTGTTGATTCAGGCTGTGCGGGATGCCCGAAGGCTTCTGGCAGATAATAGGCGAAAGGAGGGGAAAAAAATGCTTCAGGAGATTCAGGAGACGTCGCCTATTGCCAGAGTTTTGTTGCTCCCCTGCTGCTTCTCTATCTGTGTATTGGCAGCGGTAATGATTTTGCTCTCTCGTTTTTATAATCCGACGGTTCCCTGGATGGTACGGCTTGACACCTGGCTTAGTACCAGGCTCAGCCTTGGTCGGCAGGGATTTGACCAATATAATGTAAAGATATTTGGACAATATGTGCAGCAGTACGGGGCGGCAGGAGTCGTTGATTCGACAAGAACGTATTTTTATCTGGATGTTTCTTATGTGAATATGTTACTTCGTCTTGGACTTTTTGTGTTCCTTTTAGTGCTTGGCGTTTTTACGTGGGCAAATCTGCGTGCCTTCAAAAATAAGGAATATGTAATTATTTTTATTTTATTCGTGGTTGCTGTACACTGTTGTGTTGAGCATCATTTAGTGGATCTTTCTTATGATCCATTTCTAATGCTCCTTTTTGCAGATATATTTCTGCAGAGAGGCGAAAAGAAAAGAAGTGGAAGGAGTAGAGTTTGGAAAAACCATTTATCGTAGCGGGGATTATTACTTACAATCCGGATTGTGAGCGGATCAAAGAAAATATAGAGGCTATTCTTCCACAAGTTGATCAGGTTGTTCTGGTTGATAATCACTCAAAAGATCAAAAAATGATCCGGGAACTGGAAAAAAGATATCAGAACGTAACAGTTATTTATAATCCGGAAAATCGTGGGGTGGCAGCCGGATTAAATCAGGAATTTCATTTTGCGCAGCAGAAAGGAGCGGGTTGGGTTCTTACTCTGGATCAGGATACGGTTGCTTTTCCGAATTTGATTCGGAGCTATCTGCCATTTATGCAGGATTCGGAGCAAGTATCCCTTACATGTCTGAGAAAAGAACGTGATTTTGATGAACATCTGCCAAATAATGGAGAACCCTTTCAGTATGTCCCGAAATGTATTACCAGTGGAAATTTAGTCCGGGTAAGCGCATGGGAAAAAGTTGGTGGATTTGATGAGAAACTTTTTATTGATGAGGTTGATAATGATTTTTGTTATCGGCTGAGAATGGGCGGTTTCAGAATCCTGCGAGTCAATAAAGATGGGATTTTACACGAATTGGGAAACGGACAGAGGCTGTGGCTCTTTGGACACGATTTTATAGTCTCTAACCACAATGCTTTTCGAAAATATTATATTTATCGAAACAGAACGTATTTACTTCGTACAAATCCACTGGCAAGACAAAATGACTCGTGGTTTAAGATGGTTAAGCATCTGGTAAAACTTATCCTGTATGAAGATCATAAAGGCGAAAAGTTAAAAGCATGCTTTCGGGGAATCCATGATGGAAGAAAGATGTAGGAAAATCTATTTATTTTTTAGAGCCGAAAGACCGACAGTTTTTTTTAAACACTCAAAAAGGAAAATGAATGATGCTTTGTTTTATTGAAGAAAAACAAATGGGAGAAAATGTTGCCGGACCGAAAGCGAGAGATGATATTAATCATATTCTTCAGAATAATGGATTAAAAAAAATTCCACTTAATTATGTTCTGGATATGACTTCCCATTCGCTGAAGAGAAGTCGGATGCAAAAACTTACAGATAATCTTCGCCTCCGAAAAGCATGGAAATATGCCTTGAGTCAGCTAAAACAAGGGGATCAGGTGATTTTACAGTTTCCGATTCTGCGTCATCCGATCTTCTTTTCTGCGCTGATTAAAAAGACGAAGAAAAAAAACGTCAGGATTATATTATTGATCCATGATCTGGAAATTCTGCGAAATTTTTCCGGACCAATGATTTCTTCTATAAAGAAAATTCTATTGATACGGGAAGAAAAAAATACGCTGAATGCGTCAGATTACCTGATTGTGCATAATGGGAAAATGAAAAGCAGGCTCCAGAATATGGGAATTGCATCTGAACGCATGATTTCACTGGATATTTTTGATTATCTGATTCCGGAAGAGGTGGAGAATAAGAGAGAAGTTCCGAAAAATATAAGTTTGTCCGGGCCTGTTGTGATTGCTGGGAATTTAAATCCTCGAAAAACAGGATATTTAAATTTCCTTCCGGAAAAACAGGCTTTTTCTCTTTTTGGTGTGGGATATGAGAAACAGAAGGGGAAGAACAATATTCATTATTGGGGCTCTTATCCACCGGATGAACTTCCTTCAGTATTGTCCGGAAGCTTTGGCCTAGTCTGGGATGGCCCCTCCGGAGAGTCCTGTACAGGTGTTTATGGGGAGTACATGCAAATCAATAACCCACATAAGACTTCATTATATTTGGCGGCGGGTCTTCCGGTTCTGGTCTGGCGGCATGCAGCAGTTGCGGATTTTGTGGCGGCTCATCATTGTGGGCTTTTGATAGACAGTCTTTCTGACATTCCGGATGTATTGAACAGTCTGAGTCAAACTGCATACACAGAGATGAAAAAGAGAGCGGAGGAACAATCAATTCTTCTTCGAAGCGGATGGTATACGATGCAGGCGGTTCGAAAAATATGTAGGAATTCTAACGTGCTTTCTTAATATTTATTGTCTGTTAACAGGTAGAAACAAGAATAAAAAACCAGTGGGGATTTCAGAATGCACATAAAAAGAAGCCGGTTTGCGGAGAAAAAATCACAGAACCCTTTTGAATGGAAACATTTTCAGGATTACCTGCAGGCCAGGAAATTATCTGTTTTATTTTTGTATATCATAAGTTTTGCGGTATATGGAATTTGGGCAAGCCATGATGTGCTATCCTTTGATGCAGAGGGCTTCTATTCTGTGCAGAACGCAGGGAAATGGTATTATCAATGGTTTCAGTTAAATCGGTGGGCACTAGTATATTTAAAACGCGTGTTGTCTGCAACTTTTATAAACCCATATCTTTCCATAGCATTATTGCTGATTCTTTTTCCGCTGTCTGCTGTTCTATGGTCTTTTATTTTTTGGAAATGGAACGGTGAACAAGATCATACCGGAGACCTACTGGTTTTTGGCATAATCTATCTTCTTTGTCCGATTTTTGCGTTTCAATTTTCGTACCGCAACCAGATGGATGTTATTAACATTATGATAGTTATCATGCCACTTGCCATGTCCTTTGTAATAAACTGGATTCAGCATGGTGGCTGTTTCTCTTTTTTTGGTGCTCTGTTTTTGCTTGTTCTTTTATTTGGGAGTTATCAGGCTTTTATGATTGTGACGGCACAGTCATGCGCAATTTATCTCTATCTGATCTCATCTCAGGAGAAAAAAGGGGACAGTGAGCAGTATAGAAAAACATTTTTGAAAATGCTATTTCTTGTTTTTTTTTCATATTTGGTTAATTCATTGGTTTCGCGAGAACTGCGATATTTTAATGGGGTTTTTGAAAATTCAGATTACCTGAGCCATCAATTTTACTGGGGAAAACGTCCGATTCTGGAAAACGTTATCCAGATAGGGAATTATATTAGGAAACTTATTTTTCATGATCCGGAAGCGGGAACACAGTCTGCCATGCATAGTCATGTCTGGATGCTATATGGACTGGAGATTGTTGTCGCGTTGATGCATAGTATTATTGCATTGATTCGGAAACGTGCATATGGAAAAAAACTGGCTTTTAACAATCTGATGTGTTTTTGTATTTTCATCTCTCCATTTCTTCTTGAACTGGCCACTGCCGGAAACATTGTGATTCGGAGCCTTTTTTCTTATCCTCTGACATTGGCGTTTATGGCAGTTGTAGAGCTAAATTGGTTGAGAGCTTTCTTTTCAGACAAAAAGAAGGCTGTATTTCAGGCTATTTCTTTTTGCCTTGTTGCTGCTGCAGCTGGTAAAGAAATGGCTGTTACTTCAAGATTGCTATATACAGATAATAAGACAATGGAAGAAGATTATGAAGCTTTGGACAGAATTTATTATACTGCTATGCAGTAGGGGGCGCAGGAAGGAGATGCCTTTTGCTTTGTGGGCTGGAGGGATCAGCCGCGTGGGGATAAAATTACTTATATGGAGGATGAAGTGATTGGCTATTCTTATCTGGAAACAATTCCACTTACTAAGAATGAGAAAATTATTGATGCTATGACAGCGTTTGGTTTCAATGTGTCATATCCGACAGAAGAACAGGAGACAGAAGCCTCTGAAGTGGCGAAAAATCTGGATGCGTATCCTGTTGGTAATTATTTTTATGTTGATTCAGAACAACACTTAATTGTGGTTAATTTGGGATAGGTTAATTTTATGTATTCTTGATATTCTGAGGTTTATGGACAGGACATTTCAATTTTTTAGCTGAGGAGGTTGGAAAAATGGGGGAGGTACTTTTCTCGGCAATTATTCCCTGTTACAACGAGGAGAGTAATATTGAGTATTTTTACAGAGAATTTTTCCGGAATCATGATTTTTTCATCCGTCATAAGATTGCCTGTGAATTGATCTTCGTAGATGACGGATCCACAGACTCGACAGCAGAGAACGTTCGATGCCTCAGAGAAAAGGATCCGCGGGTACAGCTGATTTCTTTTTCCCGGAATTTTGGAAAAGAGGCTGCAATGTATGCGGGGCTGCAGGCTGCAAGAGGGGATTATGTCTCAATTATGGATGCGGATCTTCAGGATCCGCCCAGCCTTCTTCCGGAGATGTTTGGCTATCTGGAACAGGGGTATGATCAGGTAGCAACCCGACGGACTACCCGTAAGGGTGAACCGCCGGTCCGTTCCTGGTTTGCCCGCCGTTTTTATCATCTGATTAACCGGTTTTCAAAAACGGAGATTGTGGATGGCTCAAGGGATTTCCGATTGATGAAGCGATGTGTGGTAGATGCTGTTCTTCAGGTGACAGAATATAATCGTTTTACCAAGGGGATTTTCAGCTGGGTTGGATTTAAGACCAAATGGCTGGAATATGAGAATGTAGAGCGGAAACACGGGGAGACCAAATGGAATTTCTGGTCTCTGTTCCACTATGCCATTGATGGAATTGTTGCCTATTCTACGGTTCCGCTTACTATGGCGGCATTCATTGGGGTTTTGTTCTGCTTTGTTGCCTTGGTTATGATTATTTTCATTATTGTACGTAAGCTGATGTTTGGGGATCCTACTCCGGGGTGGCCTTCCTTGGTCTGTATTGTACTTCTGGTATCAGGTATTCAGCTTTTATGCACAGGGGTGATCGGAGAATATCTTTCCAAGGCCTATCTGGAGGTAAAGAAGAGACCTATTTATATTGTCCGTGAAGATACGACAAAATCTGAACCGGTGAATCAGGAGAGCACCAGGGGGAAGGGAAAACGGAAAAATCAATGAAAAAGAATCTGAATAAAATTCTGTATTATATTTTTCCGGCATTTTTAACCGGTCTGGTTCTGGCAGTCCTTATGTATGTGAAACAGTATGCCCCATTTGGCGGGAAGGGGCTGAACTGGATGGACGCAGACATCCAGTACCTGGATTTTTACGCATATTTTAAGGATGTATTAGAAGGGAAAAACAGTATTGCCTATACGTTCGGAAAAACGCTGGGCGGAACGAATGTAGCAGTATTTTCTTATTACTTATCTTCTCCTTTTATTCTTCTGGCAGTGCTTTTCAAAAAGACAAATCTGACGGCGTTTCTTGATTTTATTGTTGTACTTAAACTGATGCTGAGTGCGTCCACCTTCTGTATTTTCCTTACCGGACGGTTCCGGGACAAAATTCAGGATGGATGGAAAAGAACTATGGTCCTTATTCTCTCGGTCTCCTATGCGCTTTGCCAGTATAATATTGCCCAGAGCAGCAATGTGAATTGGCTGGATGGTGTGTATCTTCTGCCGTTGATGCTGCTATTTGTCTACCAGCTCGTGAACAGGCAGCATTCCGGTTGGAAATTGGCTGTTACGGTAGGTATTGCGATTCTGTTTAACTGGTATTCTGCCGGAATGGATTGTCTGTTTAGTCTCTTCTGGTTTTTCCTCGAGTCCGCAATAAAGAGAGAGAAATCCACCAGAAATATTCCTGATTCTTGCGGCAGAACTAAGGCATCCGGAACGAAGTATTCGGGAATAAAGAATTTTTTCTATTATATCATCTCTATGTTAGTGGGGGTTATGCTCAGTGCGGTGCTGTTCCTTCCCACTACGGGGGCGCTTCAGAATGGCAGCCGCGGAAGTCTGGATCTGGGAGGATTGAAAGAGCTGGGATTCCGGGGAAGTCTGGTCGAAGTTTTGCAGAATTATGTGTATGGAGGAACAAGCGGTTCCGACAGGCTTGCACTATTTTCCGGGGTTATAGCGGCTATAGGCTTTCTTTCTTTTTTTGTCTCGAAGAAAACAGGCCGTAGAGAAAAAAGAATCATCGGAGTAGCCTCTTTATTTGGAATTCTGATGTTTTATTGGAACCCATTATTCTTATTATTTTCTCTCCTGAAAAGAGCCACCAGTTACTGGTGCCGTTTTTCTTATTTGAACATTTTCTTACTTCTGTTCGTTGCTGCCTTATATTTCCTTTCGGCTGAGAAAGAGAAAAATTTTTATCTTCCCTTCCAAAGTGCCGGGGTGTTTGCGGCCATTATAGTTGTGCTGGACTACACAACAGGAACAAATAACTGGAATCATGTCAATGCCACTGCAGGGATGGCATTAGTGATGGGAATACTGCTTTCTTCCAGTCTTTTTATCTGGTATCAGAAACCAAAGAAGAAACGAATTGTGCAATTCGGCCTTACTGCCGTGTTGATTTGTCTTTGCCTGCTGGATCTTTCCTATAATGCTTCTCTGCTGATGGATGTTTATCACAGCGAGGATGTAGATACCAATGCGGATTATTTTTATAACCAACAGATTCTGGTGGATGCCGTAAAAGAAGCAGACTCCGGGTACTACAGGATGTCTCAGACAACGAACAGAAACCAGAGTACAGAGGAAGGGGCAGGAACTGCAAATTACAATGAGTCTCTGGCTTATAATTACTGGTCGATCAGTGGTTATACGTCATCTCCGGATGACAACCAGAGAGTTTTTCTGGAGCATCTGGGATATCGGGAGAATAGTGAAAACTACAATATTACAAATACATCCATTCTGGGAGCAGATTCGCTCCTTGGTGTGAAGTATGTCTTTTCTCCTTACCCCATTAAGGGATTAGTAGAAAACACCGAATTTGAAGTGAAAAATCAGAAAAAGGTGTATCAGAATCCTTACGCGCTGCCGATGGCGTTTCTGACTCATCATCCGGTGGACAACAGACTTCTGGATAATTTAAATCCTTTTGCTTTTCAGAATTCTGTCTATAGCCAGCTGCTTGGCAGGAAAACAGAACTTTATCGGCCGGTGCAGTATGAAATTATTCAGCAAGGCGACGTGGCGGCGGGAACTCCGCTTGTCATTCAGATCAGTATTCCCGAGGGAAACTATTCTCTTTACGGGAATCTTCCATGGAATTCGGAGATCACTGCAAATATGGATGTGAATGGCCAGTATACGACCCGCTATGCCTGCTGGGGGTCGGAATCTGTATTTTATATACCATATTCCAACAGTACGGCAACGATTCAGTTAACATCTACGACTTCCTATGATTTTGATTACAGCCATTTTCAGTTTTATGCGCTGGATCTGGACCAGCTCGCTGCTATATCAAAAGAGCTTTCTTCCGAAACGCCTGATCAGTTTTCTATGGAGAATGGGGCAGTTTCAGCGGAAATTGCGAATGCGGAAAAAGGCGATATGCTGTTTTTATCTGTCCCGGCTGACAGTGGATGGACAATAACGAACAATGGCAAGGAAATACAGGCGGACACTCTGGATAATTGCCTGTATTTGATACCGCTTCAGCCCGGGCGAAATGAGATCTCCCTTCAGTACCATGTGTCATACAAAAATGCCGGAATTCTGGTGACAATTGCAGGCATAATCGGGACTGTATTTCTGGCGGCTTTGGGGAGAAGAAAAACAGCAGGACGGAGACGGAAAGCAAGTTGCCACAGAACTGAGTGAGACATGTGGATACTTTATTTGGTAATCTGCTTTTTGGAGAAAGTTTCTGAACTTCTTCTGAATGTCACACTCAGCTGAAAATCCCACTCTGATTTTTCTCAAAACAATCTGGAAAATCAACGAAAACTGTTGTGTTGACTTCCAATAAAACGTGCAACTAGAGAAAAACTGCGCGCAATACAACACCCCAAAAGCCTTGAAAAACCGGATTCGGGCTCACCTTCCTATAAAAAAGTAATTGACATTTCTTTTTTCTTGTGCAAAAATATAGCCAATTTAAGAGAACAAACCGTTGATGCGGAGATAAAACGAAAGGGGCACTTCCAGAGAGTCCGGAAAGGTGAGAGCCGGGCAGAACGCTGTTTCGCAAATGGACCGCAGAGGGCATGGGGAAAGCGCAGGGCGCAAGTATTCCATGACGTAGGGCATACGTTAGTTGCCGGGAATATGTTGGTATTCCGTGAGAGTGTGGAGACACAAAGCAAGGTGGCACCACGGGTAATGCGAATTCATCCCGCCCTTGACAGATCTGTAACAGGTTTGTCATCGGCGGGATTTTTAATGTATAAGTCCAGTTTCGGAGCAAAAGCAAACGGGCCGCCAGCGGACCAGGGAGCTTTTGCTCCAGAAACGACAATAAGAATGAGCATGAAGTTCCGCGAAGGCGGAACAAGAATGAGCAGGAGGCAGAATCGATGAACCAGATGACATTGGACGAGGTGAAGAGGATCGCGGCATCGGGGGATTACCGACGCATTCCGGTGACCAGGGAGATCCTGGCGGATATCCGTACGCCGGTGGAGACGCTGCGGGCGCTGCAGAAGGTCAGCGGCCACTGCTTTCTGCTGGAAAGCGTGGAGGATTCCAGACAGTGGGGACGCTATACGTTCCTGGGCTATGATCCATCCATGGAGATTTCCTGCAAGGATCATCTGCTGACGGTCATCTCCGGCAGGGGAGAGAAAAAACAGATGCAGACCGATCATCCGGGGATTTTTATCAAGCAGGTGATTAAGGAGAACCGCTCCCCCAGACTGAAGGATCTTCCGACGCTGACGGGAGGGCTGGTCGGTTACTTTTCCTATGAATATATCCAGTATGGGGAGCCGGCGCTTAAACTGGACGCTCCGGACGAGGATCGTTTTGATGATGTGAACCTGATGCTTTTTGACAAGCTGATCTGTTATGACAATTTTCGTCAGAAGATTATCTTGATCGTCAATGCGTATACGGATCATCTGGACGAGAGTTACAGCAGGGCAGTGATAGTTCTGGATGAGATGGAGAACATCATCCGGCATGGGGAGCCGAAGAAAAATGAGCGGGGACGCCTTCTGGAAGAGCTGAAACCGGTTCTCTCCAAAGAGGAATACTGCGAGAAGGTTGAAAAAATCCGGCATTATATTCATGAGGGAGACATCTTCCAACTGGTGTTTTCCAATCCCATGAAGGCGCGCTACGAGGGGAGCCTGTTGGATACCTACCGGGTTCTGCGTACCACCAATCCTTCTCCGTATATGTTTTATTTTTCTGGTGATGATGTGGAAATCGCCGGGGCTTCTCCGGAAACACTGGTCAAGGTGGAGGACGGAGTGATACGAACCTTTCCGCTGGCGGGAACAAGGCCGAGAGGCAAGACGGACGAGGAAGACCGGGAGCTGGAGGAAGGGCTTCTGAAGGATCCGAAGGAACGCGCGGAGCATAATATGCTGGTGGATCTGGGAAGAAATGATCTGGGTCGGCTCTGCAAATTCGGGACGGTAGAGGTGGAAAAATACATGTGCATCGAGAAATACTCTCATGTGATGCATATCGGTTCCGAGGTAAAGGGGAAGCTGCGGAAGGATAAGCAGGCGATAGATGCTGTGGACTCTGTGCTGCCGGCCGGAACGCTCTCCGGGGCGCCCAAGTTCCGGGCGTGCCAGCTGATCAGTGAGCTGGAACACGACAAGAGGGGAATATACGGAGGAGCCATCGGCTATGTGGATTTTACGGGGAACCTGGATGTCTGCATTGCGATCCGTCTGGCGTATAAGAGAAATGGAAAGCTTTTTGTGCGGTCGGGTGCCGGCATTGTTGCCGACAGTGTTCCGGAAAAAGAGTACCAGGAGTGTATCAATAAGGCAAAGGCAGTAGTAGAGGCAGTTCACGCCGCGGAGGAGGTGGGAAGATGATTCTTCTGATTGATAATTATGACAGCTTTTCCTATAACCTCTACCAGTTAATCGGATCTCTGAACCCGGATATTACGGTGATCCGGAATGATGAAAAGACGATTGAGGAAATTGCAGACATGAAGCCGGACTGCATCATACTTTCTCCGGGGCCGGGAAGGCCGGCGGACGCAGGTGTCTGCGAGGATGTTGTCCGGAAACTCGGCGGAAAGATTCCTCTGCTGGGGGTCTGCCTGGGGCATCAGGCAATCTGCGAAGCCTATGGAGCGGAAATTACTTACGCCAGAGAGCTGATGCACGGAAAACAGTCGGAGATTGAGCTGGATACTTCCAGTGCCATTTTTAAAAACCTGGACAGGATAGTTTCGGTCGGCAGATATCATTCCCTGGCGGCGGCGGAGAACACGATTCCCTCCAGCCTGAAGGTAATTGCCAGGGCGGAGGACGGAGAGGTCATGGCAGTGGCGGACGAAAAGAGAAAAGTCTACGGTCTGCAGTTTCATCCGGAGTCGATTATGACGCCGTCAGGTCCGCAGATGCTTCATAATTTTCTGGAAATCAGCCTTTCCGGGGACTCGCCAAATTCTTAACCGGATTTTGAACCATTAACCGGAGTCTTCCGAAGGCTTACAGGAGACGGGCGTCCACCTTACTTGCTAAGACAGTCTTAGCTGAGTCTTCTGAAGAAGTTAGGGTTCTTGTTTTAGGACACGTGTTTCGCAGAGAAAGAAGGGATCAGACATGATTAAAGAAGCTATTGAGAAAATTGTAGGAAAAGGGGATCTGACATACGATGAGGCGTATGCGGTTATGAAGGAGATTATGACAGGACAGACAACGCCGACGCAGAATGCCGCTTTTCTGGCTGCGTTGTCCACCAAGTCTACAAAAGCGGAGACGATTGATGAGATTTCCGGCTGTGCACAGGCCATGCGGGAGCAGGCGACGCCGGTGCCGCATCCCGGCATGGAGGTGCTGGAGATTGTCGGAACCGGCGGAGATAAGTCCTCTACCTTTAATATTTCCACGACCAGCGCGATGGTGATCGCGGCCGCGGGTATCAAGGTGGCAAAGCACGGCAACCGGGCGGCTTCCTCCAAATCCGGTACGGCGGACTGCCAGGAAGCGCTTGGGGTGAATATTCAGCAGGATCCGGAAAAGGCGTACAAGATGCTGCAGGATGTTGGCCTCTGCTTCCTGTTTGCGCAGAAGTATCACGCAGCTATGAAATATGTCGGGGCAATCCGCAGGGAGCTTGGTTTCCGGACGGTTTTCAATATCCTCGGACCCCTGACCAATCCGGCCAGTCCGGAATATTTTCTCCTTGGTGTCTACGATGAGTATCTGGTGGAGCCGATCACCAAGGTTCTGGATAAGCTGGGGGTTAAATGCGCGCTTGTCGTCTATGGGGATGACCGGCTGGATGAGATTTCCGCTTCTTCTTCCACCACAGTCTGCGAGCTGAAAAACGGTTATTACAGAACATACAGGATACAGCCGGAAGATTTCGGCCTGGTTCGGGGGACAAAGGAAGAGCTGACCGGCGGAACACCGGAGGAAAATGCGGAAATCACAAAAGGAATTCTTTCCGGGGAAATTCAGGGAACAAAGAGAAATGCGGTTCTGCTGAATGCCGGCGCTGCTATTTATATAGGAGGAAAAGCAGATTCCATCGCGGAGGGAGTGAAGAAAGCGGCGGAGCTGATTGACAGCGGCGCGGCGCAGAAGAAGCTGGAGGCGTACATCGCCGCCTCCAATCAGTAAAAAGAGCCGTAAGGGAAGAACCTCAGATGAGGCTGAAGACGTAGATCAACGCATCCAACCAGTAAAAGGAGCTGCAAGAGCAGAACCTCAGAAGAAGCTGGAGGCGTAGATCAACACATCCAATCAGCAAGAGGGACAATTCGAGAAGAACAACAGAAGAAGCATGGAGGAGCAGCAAGATGACGATTCTGGATGAACTGGCCGAATATGCCAGATACCGAACAGAAGAGGCGGAGAAGAAAGTCCCGGAGGCGGAGCTTCGGCGGCAGGCGGAAAGCCTGAACGCGGAGACCGGTTTTCCGTTTCATAAGGCGTTGGCCGCGGAGGGGATGTCTTTTATCTGCGAGGTGAAGAAGGCGTCTCCGTCCAAAGGGCTGATTGCGGAGGATTTCCCGTATCTGCAGATCGCACGGGAATATGAGCAGGCCGGCGCTTCTGCCATCTCCTGTCTGACAGAACCGAAATGGTTTCTGGGCAGCGACCGTTATCTGCAGGAAATCGCCGGGATTGTTACGATCCCGGTCCTCCGAAAGGATTTCACAGTCGATCCCTACATGATCTGGCAGGCAAAGCTGCTGGGTGCATCCGCGGTTCTGCTGATCTGTGCCATTCTGGATGAAGGCGAGCTGCGGGAATACCGGGAGATTGCGCGTTCCCTGGGGCTATCGGCCCTGGTGGAGGCTCACGATGCTGCGGAAGTAGAGAAGGCGCTGCGCGCCGGTGCGGATATTGTGGGGATTAACAACCGGAACCTGAAGGATTTTACGGTGGATATTCACAATTCCGCAAATCTCCGTCCGTTGATTCCCGGAGATGTCCTGTGTGTCTCAGAGAGCGGAATCCGCTCTGCGGAGGATGTCGGGGTTCTCTGGAAAAACGGCACGGACGCGGTACTGGTCGGGGAGACGCTGATGCGCAGCTCTGACAAAAAGCGGGAGCTGGAGATCCTCCGGAGCCAATGCCATGACTGAATCCGAAGAAGCAGGAGCAGGAACTTCTTAGGAGCGGATGCCATGACTGAATCCGAAGAAGCAGGAGATGGATCTACTTCGGAGCACATGTACAACCGAATCCTCAGAGGAAAAAGGAGGCACCGGTGGAAGAGAAAACAAAAATCAAGCTGTGCGGAATGCGCCGTCCGGAGGATATTCGTGCGGTCAATCAGGCAAAACCGGATTATATCGGCTTTATCTGCAGCAGAAGATTCTGGCGGCATATTTCTCTGGAAGAAGCGGCGGTACTGAAAGAGATGCTGGATCCCGGCATTCGGGCGGTCGGGGTTTTTGTGGATGAACCCTATGAGGAAATAGCCGGATGGCTGAAAAAGGGCGTGATTGATCTGGTGCAGCTGCACGGAGAAGAGGATGAGTACTATATCCGCCAGCTGCGGAAGGTCATGCTGTTTCAGGAGACCCTGGTACCGGTGATTCAGGCATTCCGGGTAAAGACAGAAACAGATCTCCTGCGGGCGGGACACAGCATTGCGGATTATATTCTGCTGGACAGCGGCGCCGGAAGCGGCGTAACGTTTGACTGGTCGCTGCTGGAAAGTATGAAACGCCCTTATTTTCTGGCGGGCGGCCTTGGGCCGGATAATGTGGCAGAGGCAATCCGGAGATTTCACCCGTATGCGGTGGATATGAGCAGCAGTCTGGAGACGGAGCGGAAGAAAGACCCGGAAAAAATCCGGAGAGCCGTCCGGGAGGCGAGAAACGCCGCCGGATGAAAGCTGACTGGCAGGATCTTCTGCATTTTTTGCAGGAGCAAACAGATAAAGGAGGACATTATGACAAACCCGAAAGGCAGATTTGGAGAGTTTGGAGGACAGTATGTGCCGGAAACCCTGATGAACGAGCTGATTCATCTGGAACAGGCGTATGAGCATTATAAAAACGATCCGGAGTTTGTGGCAGAACTGGACGATCTGATGAAAAATTATGCGGGAAGGCCGTCGCTGCTCTACGAAGCAAAGAAAATGACAGCCGATCTGGGCGGGGCGAAAATTTATCTGAAAAGAGAGGATCTGAATCACACCGGCGCCCACAAGATCAATAACTGCCTCGGCCAGGTTCTTCTGGCTAAAAAGATGGGAAAGACCCGTGTGATCGCCGAGACCGGTGCCGGACAGCACGGGGTGGCAACGGCGACGGTTGCCGCTCTTCTGGATATGGAGTGTGAGATTTTTATGGGAGAGCTGGACTGCCAGCGCCAGAAGCTGAATGTCTATCGCATGGAGCTGCTGGGAGCGAAGGTGCACCACGTAAAAAGCGGATCCATGGTACTTAAGGACGCGGTGAACGAGGCCATGCGTGAGTGGGCCGGCAGGGTGGAAGACACGCACTATGTGCTGGGCTCTGTCATGGGGCCGCACCCGTTTCCGACGATTGTAAGAGATTTCCAGGCGGTTATTTCGAAAGAGGCAAGGGAGCAGATTCTGGAAAAAGAGGGAAAGCTCCCCGCGGCGGTGATCGCCTGCGTGGGAGGCGGATCCAATGCCATCGGCGCTTTTTATCACTTTATTCCGGACAAAGAAGTGCGGCTGATCGGCTGCGAGGCGGCCGGACGAGGTGTAGATACCAGCGAAACGGCGGCTACCATAGCTACCGGAAAGATGGGCGTGTTCCATGGGATGAAATCGCTGTTCTGCCAGAATGAGTACGGGCAGATCGACAAGGTTTACTCCATCTCGGCAGGCCTGGATTATCCGGGGATCGGTCCGGAGCACGCGTATCTGAACAGCATCGGGCGCGCGCAGTATGTCCCGGTTACCGATGACGAGGCGGTAGAAGCCTTTGAATATTTGTCCAGAACAGAGGGAATTATTCCGGCGGTGGAGAGTGCGCATGCGGTTGCCTATGCCAGAAAGCTGGCGCCGGCCATGAGCAGAGACCAGAGCATTATCATCTGCCTGTCGGGGCGTGGAGATAAGGATGTGGCTTCAATCGCAAAATACAGAGGAGTGGATATCGATGAGTAAGAAAATAGCGGATGCATTCAAAAACGGTAAGGCCTTTATTCCATTCATAACAGCAGGGGATCCCAGTCTGGAAAAGACAAAGGAATTTGTTCTGGCCATGGAAAAGGCCGGGGCCGACCTGGTGGAAATCGGAATCCCGTTTTCCGATCCCATCGCGGAGGGAGTGGTCATTCAGGAGGCGGATCTCCGGTCGCTGGAGGCAGGCACCACAACGGACGGGGTGTTTGAAATGGTGGCGGAACTCCGGAAAGAGACGGACATGCCTCTGGTGTTTATGACGTATCTGAACATTGTTTTTTACTATGGGTACGAAAAATTCTTTTCCAACTGTGAAAAAGTCGGAATATCGGGTATTATAATACCTGACATGCCTTACGAGGAAAAAGGAGAATGCGAGGCAATCGCCGCCGGTCACGGTGTGGAGCTTGTCTCCATGGTCGCGCCGACCTCCGAGGAGAGAATCCGGATGATCGCCTCCGGAGCGCACGGCTTTCTCTACGTGGTTTCTTCCATGGGCGTGACTGGCGTCCGCGCGGAAATCCGGACCGATCTGGCTTCCATGCTGAAGGCGATCCGCCAGGCGACAGATCTTCCGGCTGCCATCGGTTTTGGCATCAATACACCAGAACAGGCGAAAAAAATGTCGGAAATTGCGGACGGAGTGATTGTGGGAAGCGCTATTGTTAAACTGGTGGCGAAATACGGAGAAAATGCCACGCCTTATATCGCCGGATATGTAAAGAGCATGAAAGATGCCATCCGCTGAATGCGGATAATTTGAGGAGACCGGGAAGGAATAGGTTCTTTTTGCTCTTGGTGCGGATCAAACGCGGGCGGAGAATGGCATCCGTCAATGAAATCCGGGGAATGATGATCTGCTGCATGCCGGGCGGGTAAAGCGCCGGATGGAGTGCAGCATATGTCAGCCGCAGAAAAGGGCGTGAAAAATAGTATCCGTCAGCCGCAGAAAGGGGCTTACGGTGAAACTTGAAAAATATATGGGCTGCTCGAAGGCCGCCAGGAAGCTTGTACCGGCGGATCTGGTTCTGAAAAACGCGAAGATTGTCAATGTTTTTACAGATCGTGTGGAGGAAGGAAACATTGCCATTACCAACGGAATGATCGTCGGGATCGGCGATTTTGCCGGAAAAGAGGAAATCGACCTGAAAGGCCAGTATGTGACCTCCGGTTTTATTGACGCGCATCTCCACCTGGAGTCAACCCTTGTTAATCCGCAGGTGCTGATTAATAAGGCGGAGGAGCACGGAACCACGACCTTTATTGTGGATCCGCATGAGGTGGCAAACGTCTCCGGCACAGACGGCATTGATTATCTGCTTTCCCAGACGGAGAATCTGCCGGCGCACGTCTATGTGATGATTGCCTCCTGTGTTCCTGCCACTCCGATTGATGATAACGGCTGTACGCTGCACGCGGAGCAGATGAAGAAGTATCTGGACAACCGCCGGGTTCTCGGTCTGGGCGAGGTGATGGACTGCATGTCCGTGATCAACGGGGATCCGTCCATGAACGAAAAGATTGAGCTTTTTGACGGCAAGGTCAAGGACGGGCATGCGCCGAATCTTTCGGATGAGGAGCTGGCTGCCTATGTCATTGCCGGGGTCACCACGGATCACGAGGGAACCACCTACGAGTATGTGATGAAGGAACGTTCCATGGGTATGACCTGCCATATCCGGGAGGGCAGCGCCGCGCGCAATCTGGAGATGATCGTCAAGGGCATTGTGGAGAACAATACCAATACGGAAGGGTTCTGCTTCTGTACCGATGATAAACACATTGAAGATATCACCCGCGAGGGAGATATAGACCATAATGTCCGGAAAGCTGTGAGTATGGGGATCAGTCCGATTGCCGCCGTTAAAATGGCGACCATCCAGCCGGCCAGGTGCTACGGGCTGCGCCGGACCGGAGCCGTCGCTCCCGGCTTTGACGCGGATCTGGTTGTGTGGGATTCCCTGAAGGAATTTCACGCGCAGATGGTATTCTACAAGGGACAGCTGGTGCGCCCGCACCACAGAAGAGAACCGGTCTGCCCGCCCGCATTGATGGACACGATCCATGTGGGTCCGCTGGATCCGGAAAAGCTGGAACTGCGGGCAGACGGAACGCCCTTCCCGGTGATTGAGATGATACCGGGGCAGATCCTGACAAAAAGAAGAGATCTCGTTCTCCCCGCAGATCCGGACACCGGAATGTTTGCTCCCGATGGAAAAATTGATAAAATAGCGGTGTTCGAGCGCCATCACGCCACCGGAAAAGTCGGCGTCGGGGCTGTTTCCGGGTTCTGCCTGAGGGGAGGAGCTGTCGCCTCTAGTGTCTCACACGACAGCCACAACATTATTGTTATCGGCGACAACGATGCGGATATTCTGGCTGCTGTCCGTGAAATCGAGCGGACGCACGGCGGCTACACCATTGTCCGGGACGGAGAAGTCTTTGATACCCTGGAGCTACCGGTGATGGGGCTGATCTCGGACAAGAGCTATACCTATGTGAATAAAAAGCTGAGGCGGATGATCACCTGCGCGCACAGGATGGGGGTTCCCAGGGACATGGATCCGTTTATTACGCTGTCCTTTATGGCTCTTCCGGTCATACCGTCGATCCGCTGCACGCCCCGCGGGATCTACAGTGTGACAGAATCCCGGTTCCTTACCTGATTTTCCGGCCGGATACAACAGACCTGGGAAGGTAAAAATAGAAATTTGCTGCCCGGAAAAGGGAACGCAGGCAGAATGGAGATTTTTTATGTTAGATGTATGTTTATTGGGAACCGGCGGCATGATGCCGCTTCCGGGCAGGTGGCTGACTTCCCTGCTTACGCGGTTTAACGGAAGTTCCCTTTTGATTGACTGCGGAGAGGGAACGCAGATTGCCATAAAAGAGCAGGGGTATACCTTTAAGGCGATAGATACCATCTGCTTTACGCATTTCCATGCGGATCATATCAGCGGTCTGCCGGGCATTCTTCTTGCCATGGCAAATTCCGAGCGGACGGAGCCGCTGGTGCTGATCGGTCCGAAAGGGCTGGAGCGCGTGGTGTCCGGCCTGCGCGTCATCGCTCCGGAGCTGCCGTTCCCGGTTCAGTGCTTAGAGCTGAGAGACAGGGAACAGGTCATCGAGAGGAAAGGCTACCGGATCACCGCTTTCCGGGTTCAGCATAACATGGTCTGTTACGGATATTCCCTGGAAATTCTGCGTGCCGGGAAATTTGACGCGGAGCGGGCGAAAGCCGCCGGAATACCGCTGAAATACTGGAATCCGCTGCAGAAGGGGAATGTCATTGAAGCGGAGGATGGAAGAATGCTCACGCCGGACATGGTGCTTGGCGGGGCAAGAAAGGGACTGAAGGTGACTTACTGCACGGACACCCGCCCGGTTTCGCAGATCTCAGACCATGCATCCGGGTCAGACCTTTTTATCTGCGAGGGAATGTACGGGGAGCCGGAGAAAGAGGAGAAGGCCAGGGAGCACAAGCACATGACCATGTATGAGGCTGCCCGTCTGGCAGCAGCTGCGGATCCGCAGCCGCGGGAGATGTGGCTGACGCATTACTCACCGTCCATGGTCTATCCGAAACAGTATATGGACGAGGTGAAAAAAATCTTCCCCAGGGCACTGGCCGGGAAGGACGGGCGGAAGGTGGAGCTGAATTTCCAGGAGGAAGCCTGAACAGCTTCCGGGAAACAGTTTTACCGACATGGCCGGCAATAGTTTGGGGCTCGCAGTTATCCGGACCCGCAGATTTATGCTTTGAAAAAAATTGTACAATCAAGGTATCTATTCAGCACCCCGACTCAGAACGCTTTGCGTTCCTCGTTGTGAGCGGTCAGAGCGGCTTCGCCGCTTGTCCGCCCCTCAGAAAACTTCTGAAAACGTCCGGCGAGCAAGCTCTCCGTCCGGATTTCATCAGTTTTCTGGGGGGTGCTGAATGATTACAAATCAAGTTTGAAAGAAGACCTTATGAAGGATACATTAATACTGGGAATTGAAAGCTCCTGTGACGAAACTGCTGCGGCAGTGGTGAAAAACGGACGCACGGTGCTTTCCAATATCATTTCTTCGCAGATTGACCTGCACACGCTTTATGGAGGTGTGGTTCCGGAACTTGCATCCAGAAAACACATTGAGAAAATAAACCAGGTGATCCGGATGGCACTGGAGGAAGCAGGGGTCACGCTGGATGATCTGGACGCGATCGGTGTCACTTATGGTCCGGGGCTGGTGGGTGCTCTTCTGGTGGGAGTTTCCGAGGCAAAGGCGATTGCCTGGGCGAAGGATATCCCTCTGGTAGGAGTACATCATATCGAGGGACATGTATCTGCCAATTACATTGAGCATCCGGATCTGGAGCCGCCTTTTATGTGTGAGATTATTTCCGGCGGTCACACCCATCTGGTGCTGGTGAAGGACTACGGGGAGTTTGAGATCCTCGGACGAAGCCGTGATGACGCGGCGGGAGAGGCCTTCGATAAGGTGGCAAGAGCGATTGGCCTGGGCTATCCCGGAGGGCCGAAAATTGATAAGGCTGCCAGGGAAGGAAACCCTCACGCGGTGGAGCTGCCGCGTCCGCATATAACAAATGAGATCCGGGAGGGTTCCGGTGTCTCAAAAAGAGCCCGCGACGGATCGGAAGGAAAATATGATTTCAGTTTCAGCGGATTAAAGTCCGCGACGCTGAATTATCTGAACAAGTGCGCCATGACGGGGCAGAAGGTGTCACAGGCAGATGTTGCGGCTTCTTTTCAGCAGGCCGTGGTCGATGAGCTGGTAGAAAATGCCATGCGCGCGGCGGAGGATTACCAGACAGAAACCTTTGCCATTGCCGGCGGTGTGGCGGCAAATTCTGCGCTGCGCAGCGCCATGAAGGAAGCCTGTGAAAAGCGGGGGATCCGGTTCTGCTATCCGTCTCCGGTATTCTGCACCGACAATGCGGCAATGATCGGAGCAGCAGCTTACTACGATTTCATCAAGGGAATACGGAGCGGCTGGGATTTAAACGCGGTTCCGAACCTGAAACTCGGAGAGCGATAACCGGTTCCGGTTCATACACGAGGAATCGCTTTGCTCTCCTGCGAATACAAAGAGCTTTGCAATTCCTGACGGGTGGATGAACGGAACAGAGTGGCAAGGGCGTATGGATGGAAAAACCCATACGGTCTGGATTTTTGAGGAATATCGAATGAAAACAAGATGTACGGCCGTCATCATGGCTGCCGGAACCGGCAGGCGGATGGGGACGGCTGTCAGTAAGCAGTATCTGGAGCTGGAGGGAAAGCCGATACTGGTTCATACCCTGGAGGTATTCCAGAGATCAGGCCTGATTACGGATATTGTTCTGGTAACAGGAGAAGATAAGCTGGCATACTGCCGGCAGGAGATTGTGGAAAAATTCGGCCTCACAAAGGTGTCGGCCATTGTGCCGGGTGGGAAGGAAAGGTTCCAGTCTGTCTACTGCGGCCTTCAGGCCTGCCGGAATACAGACTATGTTTTTATCCAGGACGGGGTGCGCCCCTTTGTGACAGAAGAAATCCTGCAAAGAGGATATGATTGTGCCAGGGAGCATGGCAGCGGCATCTGTGCGGTGCCGTCCAAAGACACGGTTAAGATTGCGGATGAAACCGGAAGAGTTCTTTCCACACCATTGAGAAAAAACGTGTGGTCGGTGCAGACGCCGCAGGTGTTCCGCTACAGCCTGATTCGCAGCGCCTATAACCAGCTGTTTTCCGAAGAAGGGGAAGAGAAACAGGAGGGTATCACAGATGACGCCATGGTTCTGGAAACGATGACAGATACCCCGGCTTTTCTTTTTATGGGGGATTACCGGAACATTAAGATTACGACGCCGGAGGATCTGAACGTGGCAGAAGAATTCCTGCGGGAGAACAGGAAGAACCCATAGAAATTGTTTTAAAAAGGCAGACAGTCGTACTATAATTCCGGAAATAAGACGGGGCACTGCAAACTGCTTCAGTGCCCCGTGCTGTTTTACACACGTATTTTTACTGTCCATGTTCTGCTTATCAATAGGCAGACATACAGCGTCCCAATCTTTGCGGTTTTATTTATAGAGTGGCTTTCCACAGCCCGTGCAGATTGCAGTTTTCATATACGGCAACCGGCTCGTCGCCGTCGGCCAGCAGGAAAACAGCTTCCGGTTTGTCTCCGGGCTTCAGGTCCTTTTTCTGATATCCGTTTTTGGTTTCCAGAATGATGAATTGAATATAGTGCTCCTCCTGCATGGGATGTTCCACAGAACCGACACGGACGGTCAGCTTATTGCCATCGGCCTCACATACCGGGACATGCTTTTCTGTGGCTGCATCCGTTGTATTGGGGATGACTTCTTCCATCGGGATGCCGCAGCATACCGGAGTAGCTGCTGTTTTCTCTGTTAAAAATGTAATAAAGTTTCCGCATCTGCTGCACTTATAAAATAACATGGCATCAGCCTCCTTAGCTGTTTATCCGGATCAGCAGGTGTGTTCAACGCCGGATGCCTGCCCGGATTTTGTACTTTAACTACAGTTACGCTTTTCCAGTTCTCGAAAAACTTTTTAATAGTTCTCTGCGTGTACCTCAAAATATGCCTGCGGATGCTTGCAGACCGGGCAGACCTCCGGAGCCTCTGTTCCGATGACAATGTGCCCGCAGTTCCGGCATTCCCAGATTTTTACTTCGCTCTTTTTAAAGACTTCCTTCAGCTCTACATTCTGGAGAAGCTTCCGGTATCTTTCCTCGTGTGTTTTTTCGATGGCGGCAACTCCGCGGAACTGTTCCGCCAGATCGTGGAAGCCCTCTTCGTCGGCATCCTTTGCCATCCGGTCATACATATCGGTCCACTCGTAATTTTCTCCGTCGGCGGCAGCCTTCAGGTTCTCTTCGGTATCACCCAGCAGGCCAAGAGCCTTGAACCAGAGCTTTGCGTGCTCTTTTTCATTCTCTGCAGTCTTCAAAAACAGGGCTGCAATCTGCTCATACCCGGCTTTTTTCGCAACAGAAGCAAAGTAGGTGTATTTGTTTCTTGCCTGAGATTCTCCCGCAAAGGCCTCCAGAAGATTTTTTTCTGTTTTTGTGCCTGCGTAAGGATTTTTCTTTTCGTCACTCATCGCCTTGAAAACTCCTTTCTGATGGCATCTGGGACACTCCTCCGGGGGAACGTCTCCTTCATAGACATAGCCACATACACTGCATACGTATTTCATTTTGAGTCTCCTTTTCTGCAAAATCTGCCAAGTGCAAGTAAAACCTGTAAACTTTCCGGTCTGACCCGTCACAATAAAAACAGAATATTCATAAATACAAAAGAATTAAGCAAAGGTGTCAGACCAAATTAATTACAGGTGTAAGTTATTATACATGAATCATGAGCAAACAACAAGTGTCGAAAAGAAAGGCGGATGAAAAACAGTGTATAAAAAGAAGAGGGTGAAAAATCAGAGTTGAAGAACATTGGAATTTTTTGTTAAGCAATTAGTTATCAGCCGTGCTCCGCATCCACTTTCAGCATGCGATACCCGATTCCCACGTGTGTCTGGATATATTGCGGGGAATTGGCAGAGGGCTCCAGCTTTTTGCGCAGTGCTGCCATAAATACCCGCAGCGATGCCATTTCACTTCCGGATGCGCTTCCCCATATTTCTTTTGTGATATAAGAATACGTCAATACTTTTCCTTCGTTGCGGGCAAGCAGAGTAAGCAGCTTATATTCGATGGGAGTCAGGTGGAGTTCCTGCCCGGAAAGCGTGGCTGTCTCTGCTGCGAAATCTATTGTGATCTCACCGTTGTGAAAAACCGGGGATGGATTTGTTCTGTTTTTCAGAAGAGCCAACCTGCGAAGAGATACACGCAGCCTTGCCAGCAGTTCTTCTACCGAAAACGGTTTGGTGAGATAGTCGTCTGCTCCGGCATCCAGTGCCTCTATTTTATCGGTCTCGTCACTTCGCGCACTTATCACGATAATCGGCAGCTCAGACCATGTTCGTATATTTTTTATTACATCGACACCGTCCATATCCGGCAGACCGAGATCGAGAAAAATGACATCCGGGTTATGGGAGGCGGCCTGCATAATGGCGGTTTCTCCATTTCCGGCGGTCAGATAACTGTACTCATGAGTCCGCAGGGTAGTGGCCATCAGGTTTTGCACAGACGGATCGTCCTCGACGATCAAAATGGTTGCCTTGCTGTTCATAGTTCCGGAACCTCCTCTGCTGGAATGGTAAATGTAAAAATGCAGCCGTGCGGCTGGTTGTCGGTCAGACGGATGCTTCCTCCGTGTGCTTCTGCAATGGATTTGCAGAGGGCCAGGCCAAGCCCCATGCTCCTTCTGCTGTCGGCTACCGTCTTTTTCCCGCAGTAAAACATGTCAAAAATATGTTCCTTATCCTGATCCTCAATTCCCGGACCGTCATCGGAAACAGAGGTCTGTATCATGTCACCCTCTTTTTCGCAATGCACCGTAATATGTGATCCGGGCGGAGTATATTTGACAGCGTTATTGATCAGATTGACTATCAGCTGTACAATCAGCCGGGCATCCATTTTTCCCATCAGCAGATCGGAGGAGAGCTCTGTGCGGAATATATGCTCGCTGATTTTTCTGCTGCAGTGCCTGCGTGCCTCCTGAATCACTTCTCCCATCAGTTCTGCGGAGGTATGAAGTTCCATCTCCCCGTCGCTCAGCCGTGTAATGGAAAGCAGGTTTTCTACCAGGTCTTCCAGCCACATGGAATCGTCGTAGATATCCTGGTACAGTCCGCTTTTTGTATCTGTGTCCAGCTTATCACCGTCGGAAAGGAGAATGCTGGCTGCCCCGGAAATGGAAGTCAGGGGAGTCCGGAGATCGTGGGAGATGGAACGGAGCAGATTGGCGCGCAGCTGTTCGTTCTTTGCCACCAGTCTGGACTGCTCCATTTCCTGTTTGCTGCGGTTGTTTTCGAGAGCAAGCGCGGTTTCGCTCAGCATGGAAACGACAATGCTGGCGGTATAAGGATTGAGACTTTTTTCGGAGACATCAATGCCGATGACGCCGTAGCCCACATGATTCAGGCGTACGGAGTAATAGACGCAGTTGGAGTCTCCATACATGGCAGTGCCGTGTCCGGTTTTTTCCATGGAGGAGAAGGAGGCTTCTGCCGCGGCGCTTTCCTGTCCCGGATCAAAGGTCAGTTTTCGGGAGGCGTCAGACAAGTAGACATAGGGCTGCTGAAGCTTTTTTTGAGAAGCGGGATAGACGATAATGTTTCGCTTTAACAGACGAATCAGCTGTCTGGCCGTCACATCCATAATTTCAGACGGCTGTGTGCTTTTTTCCAGCATCTGGTTCATATCGTACAGAACCTGGATACGAAAAGCCATGCGGGCAGAATTTCTTGCCTGGTTTTTCAGCCTTGCCGCGTTGATGCCGGTCAGGAGGGCGATCACAAACATAACAGCAAAGGACAGGGTATATTTTGCATCGTAAGCCCGCAGAGAAAAATGCGGACTGGTAAAGAGAAAATTAAAGATGAAAACACTGGCCGCGGAGGCACAGAGGCTGCAGATCCAGCTGGCAGTCCGGATCGAGATCAGAAAAACAAAAAAGATATAAAATACGATGATGTTTGACTCTGCCCCGTTCACCGACTGAAAAAACCAGCCGATTAAAGAGCAGACTCCCAGCATTAATGCGGAAAACAGAAAATCATGCAGAACGCTGCCGGCTTCAACATGTACAGGCAGTGGAAGGCTGGAGGATACGGCTTGCCCTTGATCCGGAATAATATATACATCGGCGTCCGGCGCCAGAAGGATCAGGGTATCAATCAGTTTTCGGTTTTTACCGCCCGGATAAAGCCGGCTTCGGAAGCTTGTGGAACGGCCGATCACTATTTTAGTGACACCGGACGCGCGGGCGTACTCCGCGATCATGCCGGCTACATTGCTGCCCTGAATGATTTCCAGCTGCGCGCCCAGCTTCTGCGCCAGTTTTTCATTGCTTTCCAGCCGTTGTCTGTCTTCGTCTGGAAGGGACCGGTCATCCGGGGTCTCAATATACAGAGCTGTAAAATAGCCCTGAAAGGCTTCAGAAAGCCGGGCTGCTCTTCGGATCAGCCTTTCATTGGAAGGGGAGGGGGACAAGCATACCAGCACATGTTCAGTTTGAACCTTTTCAGAAGACATTTGGCAGTTCCCTCTTGATTTGTAATTATTCAGCACCCCCAGAAAACTGATGAAATCCGGACGGAGAGCTTGCTCGCCGGACGGTTTCAGAAGTTTTCTGAGGGGCGGACAAGCGCCGAAGCCGCTCTGACCGCTCACAACGAGGAACGCAAAGCGTTCTGAGTCTGGGGTGCTGAATAGATACCTTGATTTTTATCTTGTTTTTGAAGAGTGTTTTTTAGAATACCGGTTTGGGTTCCAAATCTCTTGGCAGTCTGATAATCCATGAAAATGGTAGTACTTTTTGCAGAAATCGTCAAATTCTGAAAGTCTGTGATCCAGATAAAAAGCCAGAAACGCCGAATATAGAATGAAAAGAAGGTATGCCATTATTACACCCCCTCGCGGCTTCCGTTGTTTCCGAAGTTGGTTTGGATCAGATTCGGAAACACTTTTGCATATCTTTGGTCTTTCCAAGAACCAGTATGGTTTCTCCTGCGGTCAGAGAAGTATCGGAGGAGATATCCATATTGATCTTTCCGTCCCTCTTAATCGCCAGTATATTGACTTTATAACGCTGTCGGACATCCAGTTCACCGACTGTTTTTCCGGCCCATGGCTCCGGGATGGAAACCTCAAAGATTGCGTAGTCGTCATTCATGGCGATGTAGTCAAAAATATGATCCGTGCTGTAGCGGATGGCTGCCCATTCGGCAACCTGTTTTTCCGGAAATACAACCTTGTCCGCGCCGTTACGCAGCAGAAACTTGGAGTGGACTTCTCCGGAGGCTCTGGCTACGACCATCTTTGCGCCCAGATCCTTTAAAAGAGAGGTGGTTTCCAGAGAGTCCTGAAAGCTTTCACCAATTGTCACATAGCAGAGGTCAAAGTTGCGCACGCCCAGTGATTTCAGAAACTCTTCATCGGTACTGTCTCCGATGATTCCGTTTGTCACATAGGGCATAACGGCATTGACACATTTTTCGTTTTTGTCTACGGCCATGACTTCATGATTCAGGTCGTTTAATTTCATGGCAATAGTCCTGCCGAATTTGCCAAGTCCGATGATTAATACTGATTTCATTTTTTCCTCCTCTTTATGTCTGTCTCACGGTTTTTTCAGGAGACGCGCCTTCGGTTTTCCTTTTGCAAACCCTGCTTTCGACTATCCCACGGTAATCTTTTCTTCAGGAAGTGTCCCCTCTCCAGGACTTCCGGCAGATACAGTCGCGAATATAAGAGTCAGTCCGCCCACTCGTCCTACATACATCAGGAAAACCAGGATGCCGCGGGAAAGAAGCGACAATCCGGGGGTAATCCCGGTGGTCAGACCTACGGTTCCTATTGCGGAAGCTGTCTCAAACAGACAGCGGATCAGGGGAATCCCCTCGACCCGGCTGATCACCATCCCGGCGACAGAAAACAGGCTGATATAAAGAAGAAGAATGGCACCGGCGTTCTGGATGCTCTCCATAGAGATTCTTCTTCCAAACAGACCAGTGTATTTTTTTCTTTTGAATACAGCGGTGGAAGAGGCAAACAAAACGGCAATGGTTGTCGTCTTCATTCCTCCGGCTGTGGAGGCAGGTGAGCCGCCGATCAGCATCAGCAGAATCGTTATAAACAGACCTGTATCACTGAACTTTGTCAGATCCGCCGTATTAAAACCGGCAGTTCTCGGTGTTACCGCCTGGAACAGGGACAGGAGAAGCCTGTGGGATGATGCACCGGAGAATTCTCCGAAATAAAAATAGAGTGCAGGAACCGCTATCAGGATCGCTGTCATAAATAAAACAACTTTTGTCTGCATCCGGTACTTGCGGAATTGAAATTTATGAATGGCCATATCCATCCAGGTCAGAAACCCGATGCCTCCGAAAATAATAAGAGCCATAATGGTAATGTTGATAACCGGGTTACCGGCGAAGGCTGTCAGGGAGGAATATTTCTGTGTGCCGCCCATAAGATCAAAACCTGCATTACAGAAAGCGGAGATGGAGTGGAATACAGCAAACCAGATGCCCTTGGGTAAGCCAAAACTTCTGATAAAAACAGGCATCATTACCAAAGCTCCGATGGTCTCTGTGCCGAAGGTGGTCAGGAGGATAAACTTTGTAAATTTTACAATTCCGCTGATCTGAGGCGCGGAAATGGATTCCTGCATGATATTCCTCTGAATCAGCCCGATCTTTTTTCCGGAAAGCATGGCGATAGAAAGCGCAACCGTAATGACACCCAGCCCGCCTATCTGAATCAGGCCGAGAATGACAGCCTGTCCGAATGGCGTCCAGAAAGAAAAAGTGTCCTGAACAATCAGACCCGTAACACAGGTCGCCGAAGTTGCGGTAAACAGAGCGTCCGCAAAACCGGCGGAGCCGGCTCCTCTGGAAGCTGCCGGCAGCGTAAGCAGAAGCGTCCCCAGCAGGATGACGCTTAAAAAACCGAGTATGATAATCTGAACCGGTTTCATATGTTCAAAATGAAAGATAATCCTTTTCATGGCGTCCTGTCTTTTCTTTAGGCTTCTAATATTTCTGATCTTATAATCTTTAAGTTTCTAATATTTCTGAACTTATAATAAGAAAGAAATCGTTTCTTCGTCTTGCAATGTTATTATCGGCTGATTCCTGTAAAGAGGCTGTTAAGGTTGCCGCTATGGTATTAAGATTGTGTAAAGATGGGAGGCAGCTGTTGAAAATTTGTGCTGCATTTCATGTTACATTCCCAGATAAAATAATACAATGTCTGAATTTTTCCGATAGAAATGGAAAGGGCAGGGGCATAAAAAAACCGGCAACTACGCGGCTTTTGCTGCTTATCCTGTAGTTACCGGTTTTTTAACAGAAACGCAGAGGATGGGATTCGAACCCATGCGCCCTTGCGGACAAACGGTTTTCAAGACCGCCTCGTTATGACCACTTCGATACCTCTGCATGTGCGGAAATTTTCGAAAGAAAATCCGCGTTTATGATAATACCATAGCATATAGTTCTTTGCAAGGAGAATCTGGTTGTAACAATTTTTTAATATTTATGGTTGCTTATTTGTAACAAACGTGATAGAGTTGTAACTAGTTTGGAGCTGGTTTTTCAATTTTTCAGCTTTTGTGCTTCAGACGGAAATACGGGAAAGGGGTTAAGCAATGTTAAACAGAAAAAGACGACACGCCTTATCTGCAAGCCTCTCGGTTGCGCTTGTTATTGCAATGGCCGTTCCGGCGTTTGCGGACGAAACATCCCAGGATCTGCGGAATCAGCAGCAGGATCTTCAGAATCAGCAGGCGGCGGTAGAGGCTGAGCAGGCAGATACTTCAGCCAGACTGGATGACATAAAGAGCAATATCAATGATCTGGAAGCAAAGAAGAATGATCTTCTCAGCCAGATAGATTCTCTTGATGCACAGCTGGTTACCACGATTGCTTCTATAAATACAATTAATACTCAGATATCTGAAAAAGAGAAGGATCTGGAGCAGACTGCGGCGGATCTGCAGAAAGCCCAGGAAAATGCGGATACTGAATATGAAGCGATGAAGGCAAGAATCCAGTATCTCTATGAGAAGGGTGGGGAGACCGGGTGGCCTGCACTGCTTTTATCACAGGGAGCGGACAACAGTGATGTCCTTTCTGATGTTCTGGACAAGGCGGATTTTACCGGGGATATGTACAAGTATGACCGCCAGTGTCTGGAAGAGTATGCAAATGATATTCAAACCGTAAGTGATCTTCAGACGCAGCAGCAGCAGGAAGAAGCTGCTCTTGTGGAGATGAAGAATGAGCAGGAGTCACAGGAGGCAAACCTGCAGACATTAAAAGAGCAGGCACAGGCTTCCTCCGAGGATGCGCAGAGCCAGATTAATCAGGCGGAGGAGCTGGCATCCCAGTATACCGATCTGATCAACCAGCAGAATGCAAAGATCTCCGAATTGTCAGCTGCGGCTGCGGCTAAGGGTCAGGAAGCTGATCAGAAAGCTGCGGAAGAGCAGGCGGCTGCGGAAGAGGCACGGAGACAGGCGGAAGAAGCACAGAGACAGGCGGAAGAGCAGGCTGCAGCAGAGGCGGCGGCTCAGGCACAGGCAGCTGCGCAGGCATCTGCGGATACCGCCGGTTCCGGAAGCAGTACTTCTGCAGATGCCGGCTATACCGGTTCGGACAGCAGTTCTGACGGATCGTCTGATACTGCCGGCAGTGCAGGTTCTTCTTATACGGATTCGTCGGTCTCGGCATCCGGTTCTTCTTCATCAGGAAGCACTGCAGCTTCCAGCGGGTCAGGGTCGGCGGTTGCCGCCTATGCGTGCCAGTTTGTCGGGAATCCTTATGTCTGGGGAGGAACTTCTCTTACCAATGGATGCGACTGTTCCGGATTTGTTCAGTCTGTCTATGCGCATTTTGGAATCAGCCTTTCCAGGACGACCTATACACAGGCAAATGAAGGGGTAGCTGTTTCCTATTCGGATATGCAGCCGGGAGATGTCATCAATTACGGTTTCCATACCGCTATTTACATTGGGAATAATCAGATCGTTCATGCGGCAGATTCCAGCCTTGGTATTATTATTCAGAGCAATCCTGCTTTCCAGCCAATTGTGACGATTCGTCGATTTGTGTAGTTTGACTGCTTTCCGTCAGGGAGTATTTTTTATAAAGTCCGGGTCTTCAGACCCGGACTTGTTTCATGAAAAAAGAAAGACAACCTATATATGGTAGAAAATGGCAGCTGGTCTTCATCATCTGGAGATCAGTTTTCTTCTTTTGGACAAATGATACAAAAATAGAAATTATATGTTGGGCAACATGCTATTTTTCTAGCCACAAGAAATGGTGGTCTGCAGACTCGGACAAACCAGATGTTGTGTCGAAAAAGTTACATAAGAAGCCGAGACGTTTCAAAAATATTACAAAACAAATACAGAAATTTGCAATTTTCCGCAAAATGGTCTATGGTAGTCTCATTCAGGGGTGTAAAGGGGGAGGGAATACGGTGTTTTTTGGAGGGGCCACAGAAAGGAATCTTATCTGGTGACTTTATGAAAAAGAAATGTATTCTTTCCATGATCTTATCTGTTTTTCTGATCGGGACGGCGACAGTACCATGCTTTGCGGGAACCGTGGAGGATCTGGAAAACAAAATCTCAGACAGTCAGAATAATCTGCAGAATCTGCAGGCTCAGCTGAATGATCTGGAAGGGCAGTATACTGTCCTTCAGACGCAGGCGGCCGACAGGCAGTATGAGCTGCAGCAGCTGGAGATGGATCTGGAGGACGCAAAAAGCGAGAAAAAAGAACAGCATGAAGGTATGAAAACCCGGATCAGGTATATTTATGAAGCCCTGGGTGGAAACGGTGATGCGTTTGAACTCTGTGCGACTATTCTTGGCGGCGCCAGTGTCACGGCGGATGACGAAAATATTGCGGAGCTGACCCGGTATGACCGCGAAATGCTGAGCCAGTATCAGGATACCTGCCATGAAATAGAGGATAAAACCGAGGAAGTAAAAGCGGAAAAGCAGGAGCTGCAGGATCTGGAAGCAGAATGCCGGAATAAACAGCAGGAGATCTCCAGCCTTATCTCACAGACCACAGAAAATATCAATGCGTATCAGCAGCAGCTGACAGACGCGAAAGATGCGGAGCTTCTGGAACAGATCCGGCAGCAGGAGGCAAATCTGCAGGCGGTTTTTCTTAGTGATGCAGAGGAAAACGCATCAGAGAGTGTGACACAGGTTGCGGAGAGCAGTGCTGTCAATGCGGCGGCCGGAAACAGCGGTACGGTTGTTACGGCCGTAACAGAAGAAAGCGGCGCTTCCTCCGGGAAGCCGGTTCCTTCCGAAGCGGAAAACTCCGGAAATGTCGGATGGAGCGGTACTGTGCTTAACAGAAGCAATGGCGTTGTAACCGGACCGACCGGGAAGGAAACCTATTATAACCTGGATATGTCCGGCGTTGTGAGCCTGATGCGGCAGCAGGGCAATACCGACAGCTACTGGGTTCGTGATGACGGAGTCAAGATGCTGGGAGATTATGTCATTGTTGCGGCAAATACAGACAAATACCCGAAAGGAACAATCGTAGACAGTTCATTGGGAAAAGCGATTGTCTGTGATACCGGCGATTTTGCACGCAACAATGCCGATCAGCTTGATGTGGCGGTTGCGTGGTAAAAGGCTTCGTGCCCGTACCTTTCTATGCATTCGCATTCACGTGCCGCTTCGCGTCACTCCATGCTCATACCTGTTGTCGTCGCTAAAGCATAGCCGGATCTGCATGCAAGCATGCATCCGTCCCGGCTTTGCGACTGGACTTGCGATATTATAGGGTATTGTATAAGTCCTACGCGCTGCTTCGCTGCTGTGCAGCTTCCGCATCGCTAACAGGT
>OCTW011552095.1_pt1 | contig 57268 bp, 26 predicted proteins | sample 1539671 | NCBI WGS metagenome assembly OCTW01 (sample SAMN02144230, study PRJEB22623) | gut metagenome | biome: sheep rumen | host: Ovis aries | place: New Zealand | reverse complement strand
TGTTCTGTTGCAGATGCGACCTGTTCCGTAGCCGATTTGACTTGAGGATGTATTTTATCAAACGCTTCTTTGGCATTATCCGCCTGTTCCTTAGCATCTTTAGCCTGCTCTGTTGCAACTTTCACCTGATCTTTTAGGTCTTCTTTCATCTCAGAAAACCTACTTTCAAGGCGTTTGCTATTATCTCTATTAATAAATAATGGTACACCAATACCAAATACAACTCCTATCAATCCCATAATAATAGCCAACATAGTAAGCCAATGCCCCTGAGCGCTATCCAATTCTGCAACTTTTGTTCTGACATCTCCACGATAGTACTCAACTTCGTTTTTCAAACTCTCCAACTGCTTTTGCATGGCCTGGTTTTCCGTTTGCAATTGCAAAATGCTTTCCTCCAACAACTGTACTTCAGTCTTTTGAGGCTGTGCTGACATTGACACGGTTTTCTGCTGTTGCCCAAATAATTTCAAGCCTATCAACAGTAACATGACAATTGTAATGATCCTATATCTCATATTTTCAATATTTAGAGTGTACCAGTTTCAATAAAGCGTAAAGACATGACTATCAAAGACAAACATCTGTTGTAGAAATAATCGTAATATCTATCGTCATTTATATCAATTTTGTCAGTCTCATGATGCCGAATTCTAAACTTATTGCCAATATCAGTAAGGGTCTTGTATTCTGTATTAAACACATCTTGAAACTCCTCATTTTCACCAGATATTAAACTAATCAGCTTTTCCGAAGATTTCTTTTTGTCCACACCATCCTCCATAAATATCGTCTTAATTCTTTCCAATGCATCCCATATTTTCTCTGTGGCTATCTTATGATTTGCCGGGGATGGGCTTTTATAAAAAGAAACAGATTCCACGACCAATTCCCTTAGACCAGGTTCTTCAATAACGGTGACAGATTCAAGAGCTTCATCAACCATCGTGTCCATTTCAGTAATGCGCTCAATCTGTCTGTTTTCCGTCAATTTATATGACAGCCCCGTCATTTGAAACACTTCATTTATGCCCTGCATAAAATTATTAAAAGCATTATGATCATCAATAAAAGACAAATGATAATGCTGAAAAAAATCGTGAAATGAATTCTGTTTAATGGTCTTTATATATCTGGCAATATATTCAATAAAATCAAGCAAGGCATATTGCTGATTCTCCGATGGATCCGCAAATGGCACTATTTGTATCCCGGCATATCCCTCATAGTAGAATAAATCCGGAATGCGAACATGAACATATTGGAAGAACTTGTTTAAATCCACTCCGCACACAACATTATTAAAATCTGGGCAGTATTCAGGAAAATCGAATGCAAGATTACCGTAATACCTCTCGCAAAAATCAACAATAATCTGATACTTGTCACGAGAAATAATACTAGTTGAAATCACATCACTACGAAGATGATGCCGTTCCGTATATAGCTCTTTCATAACTTATAGTATCCTCCTTATCGTATCCTTACTATACGCCATCCAAATCTGCTCAAAATTGTCCGCCACGTTGTCGGTGGCCAAGCTGCTGTCGCGCATGACGAAGTAGTAGGGCTGGCGTTTGGCCACTTCCTTGATGACGTCCTCGTTCACCTTTTCGTCGAAGCAGGCGATGAGGTAGCCCTCGTTGACGGAGAACACTTCCTTGCCGGCTATCTTCTCGGTCTCGATTTTGGCGGACAGGGGCAGGTTGCACTCCAGCATCACTTGGAAGAGCAAGTCCTCTGACGAGCGGTCGGGCTTGATGTTGTCCTCAAACAGGGTCTGCTCCGTTGAATCCTCCGGGCGGTAATAGACATCCTGCATATTGCTGGAGTCTAATTTCAGGACACGGAAACCGATGTCCGGTAGAGACGCAAAATTTTGCGTCTCTACATTGTCCTCCGCAAACAACCCTTCCTCCGCTTTCTTCTTTTCCAATTCCTCCTTGATTTTCTTGCCTGCCCTGCGGATGCGCTCCTTGCCGATTTCGCAGATGGTTGAAAAGCCTTGGTCTTTTTTCTTTTCACTGACTTTTTCGGGTAATTGAACGAGGATGTATTTCAGATTCATGTCTTTTTCAGCATTCCGTTTCATCACAGCATGAGCGGTTGTGGCACTTCCAGAAAAGAAATCGAGGATAATTGAATCGTCATATAAATTGGCTAAAGTCAAAAGTCTTTCGAGCAAACGCACAGGTTTTGGACCATCAAAAACGCCTTTGTCGCCAAACAATGAAACGACTTCCTTTGCGCCCTCTTGACTGTGCCCAACTTCTTTGTAGAACAAAATCGAGGTAGGTGCCATGCCATCAAACTTCAATTCTGATAAAAACCTTTTCATTGAAGGAACACTATCACCATTTGGACCGAACCAAATTCGGTTGTCCTGGAGTCTCTCTAAAAACGAGTTTTTAGAGAGACTCCAGCAGCGCCCTGCTGGAGGCTCTACTATACGCCCGGAGGGCGTCGTTATGGGATAATCGCAAGCTGCGTTATATGTTTTTACCGAAATATCACTCGGCTTCCACACTCCGCGTGGGTCATTATCAGGATTTGAATACCTTGCATTTGCTTCTTCTGTCCTATCAAGCCTGCCTATCACGAAAACATCAATATTTTTCGCGAACATCAAAATATAATCGTGGCTGTTAGAGACAAATCGAGCGTCGTTCTTTGGAGCATAGGCCCGTTCCCAAACCAATTCAGCAATGAAATTCCGAGAACCAAACACTTCATCACATACTTTCTTCAAGTTCTCTTGCTCATTATCATCTATCGAAATAAAAATCACCCCATCCTCACTCAACAAATCCTTAGCCACTTTCAAACGTGGATAAATCATATTGAGCCAGTCGGTGTGGAAGCGGCCGTTGCTTTCGGTGTTGGCCACGAGGCGGTTGCCCTCCTCGTCTTCCTGTCCGCTGTTGTGGATGTAGCTGCCGGCGGTCTGGACGAAGTCGTCGTTATACACGAAGTCGTTGCCCGTGTTGTAAGGTGGGTCGATGTAGATCATCTTCACCTTGCCGAGGTAGTTCTCGCGGAGCAGTTTCAGCACTTCGAGGTTGTCGCCCTCGATATAGAGGTTTTGGGTGTTGTCGAAGTCCACGCTTTCCTCGCGGCAGGGGCGCAGCGTGTCGGTGGTGGGTGCATTGGCCAGCCGGATGGCGTTGCGCTTGTCGGGCCAGGTGAACTGGTAGCGTTCCGCCGGGCCTTCCACGATGTCCTTGCTCAGCTCTTGGCGGAGCATGTCGAAGTCGATGGCCGCTTCGGGCTGTCCCTTCTCGTTCAGCCGCTCGGTGAGGCAGTTGGGGAAGAGTTCGGCTATTTTCTTTATGTTTTCGTCCACGATGTTGTGGGTTTGCATAGTGAGTTTATCCATATTTAGTATTTTCATTTATTCAACAATTTAACTAATTCATCAGCGATTTCAGCAGGAGTCATCAGCGCTGTCGACATGGCCATTTTTCCTGCTAATGATGGGCTAAAGTTTTGCACTTCCGTTTTTGTAATATCATGCCAAATAGGCAAAATAGTTTTCCCTTGGGTCATTTCAAGGTTAAAGAGTCCATCCAATTCATGATTGGTCCATCCCTTGTTTATAAAACTTCGAGATATTACTACTATTCCAAAGCGTGAATGCCTTAGTCCCGAATCAATTTTCGCCCTTAACGAATCACCCCAGTTTAGGACATCGTTGTCATACCAAACTTTCACGTCACGTTTTTTTAGCTCTTCTACAAAAGGGGTGACAAAACTTTCTTTGTCTTCGTGTGCATGAGAAATAAAAACATCGTATTCTACAGTTTCTTCTTGAATTTGAGAATATAATGTGGTAACAGGTCTCATTTGTGCGCGCACGGATTTGTTCAAAGCACTTGTTAATTCGTTGATGCGCCTTTGATAACTATCAGTCAGTTTTTTTTGCTCTTGCTGAGCTTTCTTGTTTTCTCTATCTAATTCAGTTTGGTATTGTTGCGATGCTTTAGCCTCATCCACTTTTTTTTGTGCTATCTTTTTTTCGACATCAGCGATTTTGGCTTGTAGTTTTGCAATCTCTTCGTTCAAAGAATCTATTTGACTCAATTTTGATTTTACAGTAGATGCTGATGCCCCTTTTAATGATTTTTGCAAGCTGACTATTTTTGAATTTTTATCAGCGATTTGTTTGGAATACTCAGCTCTCTTTTTCTCCAATTCCGCAATTTCCTTAGACAATTTGTTTTTCTTGTCCAAATATGTGCTACTACTCATAATTTCTGTTCTTTTTACCAAAGGTTAGTTGTGGCTTGCAAGTTGAGTCTGTCTTTTTTTATTATTGGTTTACAATCATTTGGCTATTGTTGCGAACCAGAGAGTTCGTGTTCTCGTATGATTGAATATCTTTGTCTGGATCAATCAAATCGGCAACTTCTTTTATCTCTTTAGCTATTCCAAACTCGGTTTTAAGAAATGCCTTAATACAATATGCCCGTTCTGCTTTTGCTTTTGCATATAATGCTTGTTCGATTTGGCTTAATGCCCATCCCTCCATATTGGCTTCACGCTCAAGCTCGTTTATAATATTGTTATAAAAATGCCACACATGTTCAATCGTCACATTATCATTGCCTTTTGACAATAAAGAAACCAACCCAAGGCCAATTTTCACATATTTGTCATTTGCCATGTCTTTGGCACAAGCCATTGCCAAATCCTTTGAACAGTTTAAAAGAGGTTTGCATGAAGGCAAATCTTTCAATGGTATCATATTGCCAAGCATAACACTCAACTCGATCAGAATCTCGTCTGCATTCAATTTGCCTTTGCGAAGCATCTCTATATTGTCAGAGTCCTTGCACGGTTTCAATATGCGCTTGCATTTTTCAATTCCATACATTTCTTCAAAGCAAACATCCATTAGCCGAATTGTTTTTTCACAATATAACCTGTTGAGCGCTTTTTCTTCTTGAATGCCGGCTGTGCGCCTATGGTTTAACTCCAAGACGTTATTGATTTCTGCTTTCACATCATCTACACTTTTCTTCGTGATGCAATATCCAATGAAAATTGCCATAGCTATAGTGTTATTTATGATTAGTCAATAGTAACTCCTAAAAGTCTTTCAAATTCTTTCAATTCCTTTTTCCTTGCTTCGCGGATTTTGGCGATGTCGAGTTTGTCAATAATGGGCTTTATCTTTTCCATGCCCTTGTTTCTTGAATACGACATACGATTGAGTCGGAACAGATTGCCCATTTTCTCGAGTCCTGTAGCACCCTTGATCTTTGTGGCTTTTGGCAATCCAAGAGCAACGATAAGCCCTTCTGCATCATCAAGCATCCAATTTTCGATGCTTGTTTCTGCCCTTAAACAGCAAAACTCAACCACTCCAAAGTATCGTTTCAGCTCTTTTCTAATGGACTCCCAATCAGGTTCTTTCTGAAAGCCGTTCACATAGACATCAGTATCAAACTCACAACAAACAGCCTTGAAGCGGGCTTTGCCCTCCATGTCTTGCCTAATCTTAACCAATCCTTTTTTCATCTTGCCAAACATAGGTGTGCCATGAGTTTTATGAACGAAAACTTCGTCTTTCCGTTTCCAGCCCTTCTCCGCATAGTAGTCCAGAAGACGACGTATCATCAATTCATCTGCATCACCTTCGACAAATATCACACTGATTTCTTGCGCCGTTTCCTGCTTACCCTTTTTAGTCATTGGAGCCTCCCTTCTTGACATGCTTATTCTCAAAAAAAGCATCTATCAAACTTTTGTCATCCTCTGTGTCCAGCATCAATTCAAATAAGTACTCACCCAAGGCCATCTCGCCAGCACCCGCAATTTCCAACACGCTTCTCAATTTGCTTCGTTTGATGGTGCGAAAATCCACCACTCCGTCATCTGAAGGCAACCCTACATACAATTGTTGATAGCCCATGTGTTTTGTGAGAAGTGGCGAGTGGCTAGTAAACAGCAATTTGGTGTCGCCCATAAACAAAGGGATCGATTCAAGAAGACTCTGCATCAAATCAGGATGGATGGAATTTTCCAATTCCTCAACCAAAAGAATCTGTGTGCCCGTCTTACGTGCATTAACGATTGAAGTCACCAAGAAGAACATGCGCATGCTGCCAGTGGAAAGAAAACGGAAAGGAGTTGGCTGGTTGTTGTATTTTTCCTTTACATAAACATCGTACAAATCAGGCAATTCATAAGGTACATCTTTCCCCACATTTTTTTCAATCGAACTTAATTTCACAGGTTGGACAGATTCAATGGTTGGAACCAAAACCGTCAACAAAGAAATCAGATAGTCAAACTCTCCTTCATCTTCCTGTTTAAGTTGATAAAGATACTGGGTAAAGCCATCATACACCAACTGAACACCGTCTGTGGTCAGCATCTTTTGCGGCACGAAATGACCTTTGGGATCGGCAATAGTGTCAACAGAGGCCACATGAATCTCCATGATTTCTTTGGCAATTGACAAGTAATTCCAATTATCGTTGTTGGTCAATTTAACCAATACCAATTCATCGGAATTGATGGCAATCTCTTTATTACAACGGCCTGTTGCATCATACTTTGCACTTTCAAGCGTCCTATTGATTATTGCCCTGTATTTTTGCTTTCCTTTTGTTTCATCTTTGATACCCAAATATTCACCAATGATTTGACCGTCTTTCCCCGTTTTGTCTTTCCCGATTTGTTGATACCAATCGAAACTGTATCTATAAAGAAAACATCTTTCCGATTCAAGTCTGCCCTCAATTTCAAAATAGAAAGGTGTTCCAGCAATCTTTGAATTGATAGGAATGCACGAGGAGTCCTTCATCATCTGTCTTTTCACATCAGAGGGAGCATGAAGAAATGTAGATGCAAACATGATGGCATTCAAAATATTGCTTTTTCCATAATTGTTGGGTGCCAACAAAGCGGTCAATTGCTGCAAATTCAGTTCGGAATAGTCGATATTTCTATATCCTCCTATACAAATCCTATCAATGCTAACCATAATTTTACGTTTATTATCTAATTCAAGGCAAAAATACAACTTTTTCATCAATAAACGTAATTTTCAAATACGTTTTTCCGAAAAAAGCCGATTTTATGGGTTATCCTTCAATGATTTTTTCAACTTGCATAATTGCTGATACAATTCATATTTCCTTCGAGGCTGTCTTTCTGTCCTCACCTTCTTTTCAAGCGTTTCAATTTTCTTGATGACTTTCAGCCTCTCTCCATCAATCGTTATCTGTTCCTCGATCGTCACGCCTTCCATCACCTCGAAGCCTCCGATGGTCGTTACTATGTGCTCCCATACCTTGTCCATGTCAATGCCCATCAGGGGCAGCGCAGCATCGGCAAGCGGTTCCCAGTCAGTGGAAAAGAGTTTGTCGTGCACTACGGCGAAACGCAACATATCCTCAAACACCAAGGCAAAAACCATGTGCTGCTTGATTAACTTTGTCAGAAGCAAGATGTTTTTCTCGTCATACAGCTCTCGCTTCAGCGAGACAAGCAACACATAAAACTCCTTGACATGCTCGCCTTCCTTCAAGCCTGGCACCGTGTCGGGCGAAACAACATTCACGATGTCAATACGGCTGATGTCGGCATCGAAGCGGTCGCGCTGGGCGGATTTCAATTGGAACTTTATATAGCTCCCCCCTCTTTTTTGCAGGGCACCGCACCTTTCTACCATCATTCAAACATCTTCTCAATCACATCCTTATACTTGGCGATGAGCACCTTGCGCTTGACTTTGAGCGTTGGCGTTAGGAGTCCGTTGGCGATGCTCCACTCGTCGGCGAGGAGGACGTGTTTCTTGATTTTCTCCGTCTCGCCCAAGCCTTTGTTCAGCTCGTTGACTTCGGCTGCGAAACGCTTCAGCACCTCGGGGTTCTTGATCATCTCCTCGTTGGTCGTGTAGGCAATCTTTTCCTCGGCGCACCAGGCCTTCAGGTCGGCGAAGCTCGGGATGATGAGCGCTCCGGCAAACTTCTGGTTCTCGCCCACCACAAGGATGTTTTCTATCAATTTGGAGGCACAGAACTTGGCTTCGATGACGTCGGGGTTGATGTATTTTCCGCCCGAGGTCTTGAAGAGGCTCTTGATGCGCCCCGTGATCTTCAGGCGGTTGTATTGGTCGAATTCGCCCATGTCGCCCGTGTGGAACCAGCCGTCCTTGTCGATGACCTCGGCGGTCAGCTCGGGGTGTTTGTAATAGCCCATCATCACGTTGTGGCCACGGCAGCAAATCTCGCCGTTTTCGCCGATTTTCACTTCTGTACCTGGCAGCGGTTGGCCCACATAACCCACTTCGCGCCCATGCGGGTTGCGGTTGCTGACCGCGATGACGGGCGAAGTCTCCGTCAGGCCATAGCCCTCGAAAACGGGCATCTTGATGGCCGAGAAGAAGCCTGCAATCTTTTGGGAAATGGCGGCGGCACCCGACACGATGATGTCGAAGTTCTCGGCGCCGATGTTGGCGCGTATCTTACTGTAGACCAACTTGTCGGCAATGCCCAACTTCCAATCGTAGAACCAATGGCGGCTCACCGAGTCGATCTTGTAGCGTTCGCCGAGGCGCACGGCCCAGAAGAAGATGCTTTTCTTGATGCCTTTCTGCTTGTTGCCCGACTGGATGATGGCATCGTAGAAACGTTCGAGCACACGCGGCACGGCGCACATCATCGTGGGATGGATTTCGCGCATGTCGGAGGCGATGGTGCCAAGGCTTTCGGCATAGTAGATTGACATGCCGCGATATTGGTAGCAATAGTTGAGTGCACGCTCGTAGGCATGGCACACGGGCAGGAAGCTGAACGCCTTGTTGGACGTGTCACTAATGGTATAGTGGAAATTCGGGAACTGGTTCATCAGGTTGTGGTGCGAGAGCATCACGCCCTTGGGTGTGCCAGTCGTACCAGAGGTATAGATGATGGTGGCGCATTCCATCTCGTCGACGGCGGCCTTGCGGGCGGCTATCTCTTCGATGTGGGGATGCTGTTTGCCGAGTTCGAGCAGTTGGTCGAAATAGGGGTATTTCTCGCGGTCGACCATAGTGTAGACGAGCTTCACGTTGGGTGCGTCGGGCAGGATGTTGGTCACTTTGTTCATCACCGAGATGCCGTCGATGACGACCATCTTGGCGTCGCAGTCGGCCAGGATGTAGCGATAGTCTTCCTCGCTGATGGTGGGATAGATGGGCACGTCGATGGCGCCCACCTGGCTGATGGCCATGTCGAGCAGGTTCCATTCGGGACGGTTGCTGAGGATGATGGCCACCTTGTCGCCTTTTTCGATGCCCAATTCGATGAGGGCCGAACTCAGGATGTCGACATTTTCCTTATAGGCCAGCGAACTGTAGTTCACCCATTGCCCGTTCTTCTTTCCGGCGAGGGCCACCTTTTGGTTGGGGTACTTCTCCACATAGTTGTCGAGAAGGTCAAAAACTCTTTTAATTTCCATATCCAAAGTGTTTTCGTTTCAAAAGAAAAGTTGGCGCAAATATAGGAAAAATCCATTTGCGCCAACTTTTTTGCACCGAAAACGGATTATTTTTCAATGTTTTTTCTTCCGTTTCGCAAGCAGGTAGGCACCGCCGAGACACGACAGCACTATCAAACCATCGCCAAGAGGTGTGTAAGCATCGAAACCCTCACCTTGACCCATAATGAAGAAATAGTCTTCATCCGACTCCAAGCGTAGCTCGCCTTCAAACTCGTCATCCATGATGAGGATTTGAGCCTGCGTGGGGATGGCGATGGCCATCGTCAAGGCCACCATTGTGATTCTGATTATTCTCTTGATGTTTTTCATATCCACTCCTCCTTATTTTTTGACGATGACTTTCTGTATCTTCGTTTCTTGTCCTTCAATCAGGCGGAAAAGGTAGACGCCTTCAGCCACCTCGGGCAAATTCAACCTCGTTTGGCCGCTCACCCGTCTCCGTGCCAACACTTGCCCGAGCAAGTCGATGAATTCGACCTCGCCATCGCCGGTGACGACCCATTGCGAGCCATCGAAGAACACGAACGGATGGTCCTGATTCTCTTCGACGTCGGTGAAACGGAAGGTGATGTAGAAGCGCGACGGATAATCGCCCTTGTGGCCTTCGAAGCTGTAGCTGTTGTTGCGCAGCATGTCGTAGCGCACACCAGCAATGTTGTCGACCAAATACATCTCATGGAAGTTGGCGTTGGCCGTGTTCCACTTGATGGTGAAGATGTCGTCGTCCTTGGCTTCGAACCACAGCGGAACGCGCTCGATGCCTTCCACGGTGAAGAGGGCCGCATAGTGGGTGTCGTTGTGTTGGGCATAGAAGAGGCCGTCGCCCACGCGCAGTTCCTTCAGCTTGCGGGCACCGCCCCATTCGGGACGATCAAACTCAATGACCGTCACGTCGGCGCAGCCCTTGTCGCTGCTCAGGTAGAGGTTGACCAACGGATAGGCAGGCTCTTCGTCGCGGAAGTGGCTCTCCGTGACTACGGAACGCGGCTTCACCATTCTTTCGTTGAATTGCAACTCGTACTTGTTGGACTCATTCGTCATGGCGTTGTCGGCCACCTTCACATAGAATCCTTGATGCGGGTGGATGAACTTTCCGGCATACTCGCCACCTCTTGAGCCATACATAGGATAATACAGGAACCCACTCCCTTGATGACCTTCCTCGTATTGGTCGGCATCATAAACGACATAGAACGGTTGGCCATCGGCGTTGGTGGTGAGTATGCTTGCATTATTCCCATTGGTGGCAAAATCGATGAAGTCGAGATAGCCGTGATAGGGGTTGCCCACGAGGTTCCAGCCTGTAAGGTGCGCACCGTCATGGGTCAGGGCGATGGACTGGTTGCCTTGGTTGAGCGTGCCGTGGCTTTGCATGAACGTCGGGATGGTGATGCTGGCCATGTAGCCTTTGCCCACAATCAGGTTGTCTTCGTTGACGTTTGTAGTGGATGTGGGATGGTTGGTAGCCACCTCGGTTTTATACTCCAGATGGTCGTGAGGCTCATCGCTATGCCAGTGGTTGGGACCGTTGCGCTTGAAGTTGATCCAGTGGTAGTCTGGCTCAGTCCATGCGTAGAAGTCCATGCCGTAAGGGAAACGGTGTACACCCGGGGTGGGACATTCGTCGGAGCCGACGATGAACAGCTTGTCGTTTTCAACGACAGCCGTTCCGTCGACTTGGGTCGGGAAATAGCCATCGGCGGTGGCATAAGCCTTCATCCAATAACGTCCACGTCCGTTGCCGTTGAGCCAGCTGAACTCGCTGCTGGTTGACACCCATGGATTGTTGATGTTCGAGCTATTAGCCACGTTATCACCCATATAGTCAAAGCCTAAGGGCGCATTGCTCAGCGGGGTTGAGAACATGTGCCAGTCGCGGGGCAAGAGGAAGCCACCCATGCCGACGAGGCCATAGTTGACGCCTGGCGTCGAATAGGCCTTGCCATACGAGTTGTCGAAGGTGATGCCGACGTAGGTCTCTCCAAAGGTAGCCAAGTTGCCTGGGTTCTTGATGGTGGCGTGCTCGTTGATGCTCACCTTTTCGGCCTTGATGGTGACTTTAGAAAGATCCGTATCTCTTTCGCCATCAACGTCGCCGTAGACAAACACATACTCGGCGCGTCCAAGCATGGTGCTCAACTCGTTGTTGTCGCCATCGCGCACGGGGCCGCCATATTGTAGTGCCACACCTTTGCTATAGGTGGCCAAGCTTCGGAAGCTGCCTTGATACTTGTATGAAGGACCCTCGTCAAATTCATTGAGGAGCAACACGGGCAGGTCGCCGTTGACATTCGCCAAGCCTGGGCGTGCCCAATGGGCATAGGTGCTGTCGCCAACTGCCTTGTTCATCCTCATGGCGTTCTTGTTGAGCCTCACGAACAACGAAGTGTCGTTTTCAATTTTGTTGTCGGCATACATATAGCCCAAGTTGTCGGAACCGATGACAGGGGTATACTTGCCGTTGTTCTGGATATCAGTAGATTGGTTGACCAACGGATAGCTACCCGCATCGCCATAGCAGTATTCCACAGCTGTGGAGGCTTCGGCCTGCGCGACCAACGAGACATAGTTGGATGAGGTCGCTGGAGTGATTTTGCGCAAGTGCGAATAGTTGTTGACCAAACTCAAGCTCACGCTCTTTCCGACAAGTCCGCCGACCGTTGACACAGCGTTTGTCGGGAAGTCAAACTTCACTTGGGCAAACGAGTTCTTGATTGACGGCGTGATCGGGTTGTCTCCTCCGCTGTTCTTCGTGATACCGGCCAAACCGCCCACGGCACCATATTGGCTGAGGGTGAAGTCGGGCATGGCCATTGAAGAATGGATCGTGCCACCCAGCATTTGTCCGACCAGGCCACCCGCGTTGCTGCTGCTGTTGGGGCTTTCGATGGCAACGGCAGCCTCGCTGTTTGAGATGGTGGCCGAGCCGTCGAGTGTACCCGCCAAGCCGCCAAGTTCCATCTCGGCAGCCCCCTCTGGGCTGACCAAGCCGCTCACGACAAAGGTGCGGTTGACCACGCCATTTCCGTTGACATAGCCGAAAAGTCCATAGTTTTCGCGTTCGTATCGAAGGTCACCATCGCCGATGTAGTCGATGCTGAGGTTCTTGATAAGATGGCCTTTACCATCGTAGGTTCCCTTGAACGGATTGCTCTCGGTACCCACCGGCACCCAAACGTATTGTTGCATGTCGATGTCGTCGGTTTGCGAAATCTTGGCGCCTGTGAAGTCGATGGCTGTCTGGCCGTTCATTCCAGCCGACTTGCTGATGAGCCAGGCCATGCCTTCCTTTGTGGAAACGGTGATGTTGTTGTCATTCACCGTATAGCCCGCAGGCTGTGTCCTCACCACGTTGGCCCAAGTCCAACCAAAGAACAAGGTCGTTTCGGGATTGAAGTGGCTGACCACGGCATCATCGTCCGTATAAGGATAGACATAATCCTCAATGGAAGTCGAATAATAGGTGTCCTTATGGTTGTCGTTGGTATGGCCGTTCACGAAGAACCACTGCTGGTCGTCGAGGAACATGTTCTTCTCCCAGGCGAAAGCGGCATTTTCCCGTGTCGTTGCCACGGCCACTGGCGAGAAGGTGTTGTGCACGAAGTGCGTCGAAGTGTTCCTGACGGGGCTTGTGACGCCAATCTGCGTTCCAAAGGTCAGTGCATCGGTAATGTTGATGTGCTTCGCGAAAGTGGGCAGATACACATTGCACTTGACTTTATCGACCTGTTCTCCTGTCCCCTTTTGTTGCCAGTTGTCGGTGATGGTCACCATGCCACTCACGTTCATTGTGGCGCTTTGGTTGACGAAGACCGCACCGCCGTGGATGACATCGTCTGAAGGCGTAAAGTCAGCGTTGTTGTACCAAGTAGTGGCGGCATCATTGTTGTTGTATCCACGCTTCAACTCAGTGCCACCATTGAGGGTAAGTGTCGCGTTGGGATAGGTCACAACCAAAGGCATGATGACTCGCTTGGGGTCGAAGTTGCTGGTTGAAGGCTCCAAATTCGTGGGAATCTGATGGGTTACCTTGTCTTCATTGGTGAAGTCATACAATCCATCCATCATCACGCCCTGCAAGGTGATTTGCTCATTCCTACCCACATTGAGCATGGCGCCATAGTTGGCACCTGGACCTGCTGTGCTGTTCTCGGCCACGCCCCACAAGTCTTCCTTATTGATGTGTCCACCGCCACCGTGGTCAATCAAACCATTGCTCATCTCGTGACCACCGGGATAACGATAGAGTTTCAAAGGATAGTGGACACCACCGCCAATGCTATCTTGCATAGTGTAGGTTGCATTGCCTTCAACGATGGCTTTCTCGTCGGCAGCCGACAATGCACCCACGACGTAAATCACGTCGTTCTTGTAGGAATAGTTAAACCTGGCATTGGGCGATCCTTCAGGATAATGCTCGGTGATGATACCACCAAAGCTTCCGGTAGAATTGTTCACTTCACCAAAGATGGTCTTCTTGGGCTTGTCGGGGAAGAGGCCTGCGGCATCGGTGACTTTCGACTTGTTGTCGTGTCCCCACTGTCCGGGACGTCCGTCCACATACCAACGGCCTTTACGCTTGGGGATGACCCATTCTCGGTATTCCTGGCGGTCGTCCTTGCCCAAATAGAGCACATTGGTGTAAGGATGCTGCTTCGTCTTGGTGAAATCATCGCCACCGTCGGTGAAGAAGTTGTAGTTGTTGTTGTAGCTCAGGAAGCCGCCGTCGGCACGGTTGTCGTTCGTCGCATATTCATCCGTGATCTTCGGGCGGGCGTAGGCGAAGCTCTCGGTGCCGTAAGGCTGGTAGCTGTCGCCCCTCATGCGGAAGAAGCCCTGAAGCTCGCCGTAAAGGTTGGTCGTGCCCTGCGTGTAGCGCACCCACAGCTTTGAGATGTCGTTGAAGATGATGACGTTTTCAGCATTGGATGCCAAAGCAACGTTTGGTGCGGTTTCCGTGTAATACAATTGGGCGGTTTCAGGGGTGTCGCCCTTAATACCGATCCACTCCCAGTTGCCGTTGGCACTCATGTTCTCGTATGAGGTGCCCGATTTGAGGTGCAAGCTCCTGACTTGTTTGATGCAGTCCATGTAAGCGGGAGCATTGGCTGCGCCCAACACGATGCCGGTGGCATTGGTCACCAACAGTCCGTCGTCGACTTTCATCACGCCATAGTCCTTTGTGGCATCCGCCCTTCCGCTGATGTCTGCGGCACCAGTCAGGTTCACGTTGGCATTGTCGAGCAAGACGATGCCGCCGCGCTGGATGGTGGTCAGCGTGCGGGTGGCTTGGGTCAACTCGCTCTCGCTGTCGCGGGTGCCATAGCCCTTCAGAAGGATATGGCGACCCAAGGCGCCACTCTCGCAGTGGGTGCCGCTGCCGAACAACCCGCCTCCGATGTTCATGTAACCTGCCGTGCTTGGATCGGTGGCTGTGGTATTGTATCCAGTGCCGTCGATATAGAGGTTGCTGTAGCCCGTGATGTCGAAATTGTCCCAGTTGGTGGATTGGGTGCTGCCGAAATAGTCGGAGCCGCCAAACACCGAGCCTCGGATGATGAGCTTGCCCACGGTAGGCTCGATGGCTGTTTGGCCTGGTGCGAGACCTGGCTCGTCGCCGCCACAGTCGTTGTAGAACGTGTTGGCCGCAATGCGGGGTTGGTTTGCATCGTTCACTTGCTTGACAATGGCATCCTTTCCGACGTTGACGCACACCGAGCCATTCACCATGCCTTCAAAGCCTGCACCGTGTACGTTGCCTTTGTCGGTGTTGCCGCCAATCACGCCGCCGCTGATGTTGACAAATGCCGTCCAAGATGGGTTGTCTGTCGTGGGGGTGACCTCTGCATTGCCATCGGTGGAGTTATGGCTGCAACCATACACGTTGCCCTTGATGAGGCCATTGCGCACATTGACGGTCTTCAGGCCGATATGTTGGCGGCCTTCGGGCACGGCATTGCAGCCGCCGAACACGTCTTGTTCAACGGTGCCACCGTTGATGTTGACCACCTTCTCCTGGCGCACCACACTCTGGTTGCCACCGCCATAGACGCTATTCTTGATGGTGCCACCATTGACGTAAACGCGGGTGTGACCTTTCACCAAGCCGGCCGTGGAACTTAACGCAGGTGGATTCTGGCTTTGGTCGAGGTCGATGCCACGGCCACCGCCGTACACGTTGCCCTTAAGCGCGTCGTTGTCCTTGGCTCCGATTTGGCCTCCATTGACGGTCACCTTGGTATCGAGGGTCACATGGCCGTCCTCGCCGCCGCCAAACACCGAGCCTTTTATCAAAGTGGGATTTTCCGAGCCAGCCTCCGAAACCTTCACTTCGGCATTGTGGACATAGGCCAAGTTCTTGAAATCCTCGCCTGCCATGCCGTGGCTCGATCCGAACACGTTGCCGTGGAAGTCGTCAATGTCTGCATCGCTGCCGATGGTGCCCCCGGTGATGTTCACATGTGCCCAGCCCGTAAGCAAAGCGGGATCGAATTGATCGTTGAGTGAGCCATCATTGTTGTACATCGGTCGATCTTTCTGATCCAACGGGTTCATGTCGCCATTGGGGAGCAGAACCAAATTATAGTTCTCGTCTCGCTTCACGCGACCCACCGAAGCAAGGTTGCCGCCACCGTAAACATTACGATAGATGTGGCCGCCGCTGATATTGACCGTCGCGCTCCAGTTGACACGGCCTGCCGTCCAGCTGTAGCCGCCTGCACCTTGCTCCGTGTTGTCGATGCCTCGGCCTGCGCCATACACGTTGCCGTGGTATTTGTTTGCGCAAGTTGACTCATTGTCGCCGACGGTGCCGCCAGTGACGTTCACCGTCGAGGTTTGGCGCACATGGCCGTCTTCGCCGCCGCCAAACACCGAGCCGTGGACGGCTGCGCCCTTACGAATGGTCACAGAGGTGTTTTTCACAAAGGTGAGGTCTCTGTAGGTCGCTCCAGCCTGGCCCTTGCCGCCACCATAGACATTGCCGCCGAATTCAACGGAAGTCTGGGCTTCATGTGTGGTGCCAATAGTAGCTGTTTTCGTTCCCGAGCCGTCGCCGATGACGACCTCGGCCAAGCCTGTAGCGTATTGTCCGTTCACGGGTTCTTCATCGGGGTCGCCCACCGAAGCCAAGCGGCCTCCACCAAAGACGGAGCCTTTCACCCAGCCGCCCACGACCTCAACCAAAGTGTTGCCCTCGGTTTTTCCAGCCGAAGGACTCAGGTGGCCTTGGGCATCCGGATCGAGGCCACGGCCACCGCCGTAAACGTTGCCTTCGTAGCCCGTGGTGCCCGTAACGCCGATGGTGCCGCCTTCAACCTTCACATGGGTGTTCTTGCGCACGTGTCCGTCTTCGCCCGAGCCGAACACCGAACCATAAACGATGGCATTCTCCTTGATGTTCACAAAGGTATTCTTCACAAAGGCCTTGTCGGCATACAATGCGCCGGCCTTGCCGTGGCCCGAGCCGAACACGTGTCCACTTGCATAGTCGTTGTTGTATTCGCCACTGCCGATACCGATTTTGCCGTCACTGACGATGACGGTGGCCAAGCCTGTAGCGTATTGTCCGTTCACGGGTTCTTCATTGGGGTCGCCCACCGAGGAGAAATTGCCGCCGCCATACACGTCGCGGCAAACGCGCCCGCCCGTGATGCTGACATTGGTGTTGCCATCCACTTTACCAGCGGTGATGCTGTATTGCGGGTTGCCGTTATTGTCGGTATAGGTGCCCAAGCCACGTCCACCGCCATACACATTGCCGTGGAATTCGTTTGCACATAAATGAGGCGTGGCATCACCAGCATAATACCGATCACCGCCGATCTGTCCACCTGAAACGGCGACATGGGTGTCTTTTGTCACATGGCCGTCTTCGCCGGCACCGAACACCGAACCCATGATGAAGGTTTTCTTGCCATTGGCTTGCGAAATGTTCACATGGGTTTCCTTGACCTTGGCCATACTCTGGAAGATGGAGCCTGGAGGGCCGGCAAGGCCTTTGCAGCCGCCATACACGTTGCCGCCAATGCGCTCCGTGTTGTCGACATGGCCGATGGTGCCGCCGCTGATGTTGACGGTGGTATAGCCGTGGTTTTCGCCATCTTGAACCAAACCATATTGTTGATGGCCTGCTGGCACGAAGCGAATGCCTACCGAGCCAGTGCTGCCACCGCCGTAGACGGAGCCAAGGATGTTGCCATCTTTCACTTCGACGAGGGTGTTGCCGCCCAAACCGCCAGCGGTAAGGGCTTCAGGGACATCGCCCTGGCCACCGCCAAACACGTTGCCTTCCAAGCCCGTGTTGCCGTGGCAGCCAATGACCAAGTCGCTACCTTCAGCCTTGCTGACCAAGATCTTGGTGTCTTCGATGACGTGGCCGTCCTCGCCGCCGCCAAACACGGAGCCGTAGACGAAGCCACCCGTTATGGTGATGTCGGTGTTGGCCACGTTGGTCCAAGTATTGAAAGCGGTGCGCGGGTCGCCCTTTCCAGCGCCAAAGAGGTCGCCGGAAAGAGGGAATTGTTCAATCTGATCGGCAGTGCGTGGCACACCGATGGAGCCGCCACGCATCACGATAGTGGCTTTTCCTTTGCCTACGCCTGAAATATTGGTGACACCTTGGGTGTTATCGTAGCCGTATGAGCCTACATTCGTAATCTCACAGCCGCCATACACATTGGTAAGAATGTGCCCGCCCGAGATTTCCACGCGGGTGTTGCCTTTCACTTGTCCCGAATAACTGTTCCAATGGCTCTCCCATTGATTATTAGAAGTGTTTTTAACAACGTATGGGAACAACCCGGAGCCGCCGCCATACACATTGCCATACCATGAAGTTCCATCCCTTGGTGGGTTCCCTTGGGAGATCCAAACAGGATCGTAAGGGATAATGGTACCGGAGGCATTGCCCAAATCCCAGTGCGGGCAGCCCGCCAAGCTGGTGGTGATTCCGCCTTCCTGAAGCGGGTTGACAAACAATTCATTGGCATACTTGGAATTATCCGTGCCATCGGCGTTTTCGCCAAAGCCAATCTGTCCGCCTTGGATATAGACCTTCGCGTCGCGTTCCACATGTCCGTTCAAGCCGCCGCCATACACCGAGCCTTTCACAAAGGCATCACCGCTGACGGTCACCTGGGTTTCGCCCACGGTATTCATCAAGTTGAAAAGGGATATCGACATGGTTTGGCCGCCTTCAACGATACTGACCTGGGGATATAAGAGTTGACCATTGTCGTCAAGCCTGTCGGGGTCATCCACAATGCCTTCTCCACCGCCAAACACATGGCCAATATCCATGTTTCTGGTAAGATTGAAGTTTGCATCGACATGGATGTCATCCGAACTCAACGACATATTGTCAATACCAATGATGCCGCCGCTTACGGTGACCTTGGCAACACCCGTGCCGTCCTTCAGGGTAATGTTTTGCGGCTCCTGGTTAGGAACCAAATCCCAAGTGTATTGACCCACATTGGCCATTTCGCCGCCGCCATACACCGAACCGTAGATTCTGGTGGGAACGTCTGGTTTGGCCTCCGAAATCTCAACTTCAGTGTTTTTGGTCATGGATACAAGCAAGACCGATGCTTTGGGATGATGGGTGTTAGGGGCGGCTACGATACCCGTCTTGTCGCCCTTGCCACCACCAAACACGTCGCCCATGCTGTAGGTGGTGAAGTTCTCGATGAGTGCCTCGTTGCCCACCTTGCCGCCTTTTACCTTCACTGTGACATTTCCGAATTTCTGGCCGTTTTCACCTTCTTCGTCGGGGATGATGTTGCCATAGAGGTCGACACCCGTCAAGGCAAGACGGCCACCGCCAAAGATGGAGCCATAGATTTGGCCGCCGCTCATTTCGACGGTGATGTTGCCACGCACTCGGCCAGCGTTGTAGTTGGCCTTGCTGTAGTTGCGTCCGCCGCCAAAGATGTTGCCGTCGTAGCTCGTGGTGCCAGTGGTGCCCATGAGACCACTGATATAATAAGTATGGGCATTGCCAAGCACGTGGCCGTCTTCGGCGCCGCCGAAGATGCTGCCCCAAATGCGGTTGGTGTTGGCATCGGCTGACGCGGGTATGTTCACAGTGACCTCTGTATTATTGACATCGGCAAAGGAATGATAACTTCCACTATAAGGATGTGTCGGATCGGTGATATAGTCGTTGGCGATGCCTTTGCCACCGCCAAACACGTAGCCGTCAACACCGTTCAGGCCGATGGGGATGTTGTAGCCTGACTCCACTCTCGGAGCAGGTCCCACTTGGCCACCGGTGACGGTCACCTTGGCCAAGCCAGTATTAAGTTTAGGTCTGTAGTCTGTGTGTTCGGTTTGCTCGTTTCCCTCGCCTGTAGTGTAGGTGTATTGCTCTCTCAGCCCCACGGAAGCCATCTCGCCGCCGCCATACACATTAAAGAGCACATGGCCGCCCCTGATGTTGACATTTGAGTTGCCTTTCACTCGCGCCGCTTCAACAACGCTCGCAAGGCCCTTGCCGCCACCGAACACTTTGCCGCCGGTGGTGTGCGTGACGCCATCAAAAGTGCCATCGTGATTGGCGTCGGTGTAGTCGATCGTGCCCACTTGTCCACTCACCACATTGGCTTCGGTGTCGTCGGACACTTGCCCGACTTCGCCGCCGCCATACACATTGCCGTAGACGAGGGCGTCATGAGTGGTTTCGCTTCCGATGGTGACCTGCGTTTGCACCGAGGTGGAGAATTTTTCGATGTCGACAGTCTCAACACCACGGCCTGCGCCGAACACATGGCCGCCGTAGCCTGCTACCACGCCAGCGCTTTCGCCCACTGTGCCACTCTTGACTTCAACGATGTTCTTCGACCAATGGGATGGTTTGCCTAACTCCTCATTAGGGTTAATGGTGCCTGGAATATAGGGTGGCCCCACCGTGGCCAACGAGCCGCCGCCATAGATGTTGCGATAGATCGTGCCGCCATTGATGACGACCGAGGTACTGTCGGTCACCGAGCCTGACGAGTTGCTGTAGTCTTTCTCACTGAGCGTAATGGTTCTCCCGTTATAGGTGTAGGTGAACGTGTGGTTTTCATTTATGATGCCATCGTAGTTCAATGTCGGGTTGCTGTCGGGCAGGTCGTATTCATACTTGCTGATGCCCGATCCCGAACCGGTCACGTTGCCTCGGAGCAGCCACTTGAAATGGGTGGGGGTAACAGTGTTGCCGTTTTCGTCTACGGTGCCAACATTTGCGATGTTATCTGCATTATAGGCCAAGCCGATTTCGCCGTAGTTGACCGTCACGTTGGTGCTGCGGCGCACATGACCATCCTCGCCGCCGCCATACACCGAGCCATAGATGAGGGGACCAGAGGCTGCCACATAGCCTTCCTGCCCTTCGGTGCCTTCGGCCAAGCGGCCTATGGTGACATCCGTCATGTTGACATAACCCGAGAAGAACGAAGGGGCATATTGGTAGCGCGGTGTGTTGGGGATGGTGGGTGCTGCCTCACCGCGGCATCCGCCAAAGACGTTGCCTGTGGGCAGGTCGTCTTTCTCGCCGCCAGCGGTACCCACCGTGCCGCCAACGATGTTCACCGTGGCTTTTCCGCTGTTCATGAAGTGCCAGGCATTGCTGCCCGCTCCCCCAGTCCACAAGTTGGCGACTTTCTCGCCGTAGCCAGCCGTGGAATAGTCGTCAGAGCCGCCAGCATAGTTGCCCTTGCCCACCGAGGCCATGTTGCCACCACCGTAGACGTTGCGCATCACATAGCCGCCGTTCATGGTCACCGAAGTGCTGCCATACACCTTGCCTGCTGTGAGGCTGTAGATTTCTGCGTTATGATACTCAGTCGTGGAACCCAAGTTCAGGAGGCGTACCGTATAGGTGTCTTTGCCCTTGCCGCCGCCGTAGATGGCATGGCCAATCAAGCCCTTGTTGAGGGTGAGGTTAGCCGTGTTTAGCACATGGCCGTTTTCGGCACCACCATACACCGAACCGGCGATGCAGGCTAAGGTGCCGTAGTTTGTCCAATCATTCGCTTTGGGTAAAAAACCATAAACCCAATCGTCGGGTTTGTAGTTCGTTGGCTCGGCATCAGTATTGGTGTAGTTAATGTTGACCACGGTGTTGTTGGCGTTGGCGCAGAAGGCAAAGTCGTAGCGGTCGCCCGCGATGCCGTGGCCGCCGCCAAACACGTCGCCGTTGTCTTGGCGGGCAGCCTTGAGGGCCTTTTTGTGTGCATCCGATCCGTCATAGGCTACATATCCAGTCCCTCCTTCGGGAATGACCAAAGGCGTGCCCGAAGCGTTCCACGGGCCCATGAAGTCCTTGCCGGTGATGCCGATGCGTCCGCCTGTGATTTCCACGTGCGTGTTGCCGTCGAATCCTGTGAAATACTGATAATCGTATGGCCAGCTCAAGGCAAAGGAAGAGGCTTCGTTATCGTGTATGGTAATGTTCTCGAAGTCGGTTCCGGCATTGTTGAGTCTGTAGTCGATGAGGCCCACCGAGGCCATCTCGCCGCCGCCATACACGTTCTTCTTCACCCAGCCGCCGCTGATGTTGACGAAGGTATTCTTGCTCACCACGCCGGCGAAGGCCATGGGCGTGTAGCGGAAGGTCAAGCCCGCTTGGCCGGTTTGGATATCCGTTATGGTGGTGTTGTCGTTGCTGCCGTAGCCGCCGCCGTACACGTTGCGCCAGATGGTGCCACCCCTGACGTTGACCTCGGTGTTGTCGAGCACGAGGCCGAACTCGCCGCCGCCGTACACGTTGCCCTTGATGATGGTGTTGTCGCCTTTGATGTTGATTTCGGTGGTCTTCACCTGACCCAAGATGGGCCATTTCGGGTTGATGGAGCCATCGAGTTTGGTCAAGCGGCCCATCGAGCCGCCGAAGACGTTGCCGCCGTGGGTGCGTCCGCCTTCGAGGTTGGGATTGCCGAGGTGCAGCTTCGACTCGTAGTCGTTGCCGATGGTGCCGCCGCTGATGTTGATGGTGACGTGGCCATGGGTTTCCGATTCATCCTCAGGGGTTTCGGGGTCGTCGGGAATGTCGGGCTGGAAATAGCCTATAATAGGGTCAAGTTCGAGTGCGAATCCGATGCCTGCCGAGGCCATGCGTCCGCCGCCATAGATGGAGCCGAGGATGTTGCCTCCATTAATGTTCACGGTGATATCGCCGCCCACCGATCCGCAGGTGATGCCTTCGCCTGAGAAGCCACGTCCGCCGCCGAACACGTTGCCGTCCACGTAGGAATAGCCCCAAGTGCCGATGTAGGCGTCATCGCCAGTCTCTGTATTAATGTTCACTGTCACATTGCCGAGCACGTGGCCGTCCTCGCCGCCGCCAAACACCGAGCCGAAGAAGAAGGCATCGCCGCCGATGTTGACCTCAGCATTCTGCACATTGGTCCACCTGTTGAACATGACACGTTGGTCGCCCTTGCCGGCACCAAAGAGGTAGCAGGTGACGGGGTGCGCCTCAATGTCTTCCAAAGTGCGCGGCACACCGAGGGTGCCGCCGGTCATATTGACGGTACATGTGCCTTTCACGTCGGTCATCTCGTTGCCGCCATAGACGGAAGTGAGGATGTGGCCTCCTTTGATTTCCACAAGGGTGTTGCCATTGACGCGACCCGCCGAGCGCCGCCAAATGCCAGGGGCGATGGGATAGAAGCCCGAGCCGCCGCCGAACACGTTACCGAAGAACGTTTGTCCGTTAGAGCCTTGCAAGGCGCCTCCATGCGAGTTGTAACCTGATGCACCAGCGTTAATGTCATAAACATAGTAGTGATCGTTGCCGTCGCCGTAGGGCCAGGCGTCACACTCATGGAACTGGCCCGCAGCAGCATTAATGGCAGTAGCATTTCCAGACTGCACCGCATTAATGGCATTGGTCCATTTGGTATCGTCATATACAAGATCCCATGTGCCAGTCCACACATTATTCTCACCTTGCGTTTTGGAGGCAAGTCCCGTGCCGATTTGTCCGCCCAGAATCTCCACATGGGTATCCTCAAGCACCAAGCCATTCTCACAGCCGCCATACACAGATGCCGTGACGAGCGGTTGGGTGGTGTTAGCTAGGGTTCCGAAGGTCAGATGGGTGCTGCCCACCACGCCGAGCGCGATGGCCTTGGGATAGTTGATGGAGTCAGCCTCGCCACGCCCCCCACAGAAGATCCAGCCTCGGTCGTCATCATCGGGATTGACTCCCATCAACGAGCCGTTCTTGCCCACATGGCCCCCGTTGACGGTCACCGTGGCCACGCCGGTGTTTTCGGCACATTTGGATGGCACTTGCACGCTTTGCCCTTCATGTTCACCTTCGGTGTACTCAACGGTCGTAAACGCTGTAAAAGTGCCCACCGAGCCGAGTTCGCCACCGCCGTAGATGCTGCGCTCCACGGTGCCGCCGTTCATTGTGACGGTGGCGTTGCCCGTCACGAGACCCGACTTTTCATCCGTCTCGATGCCTTGGCCGCCGCCATAGACGCTGCCTTTGACGACCACCTGCGCCGATGCCACACCGCCCGTGAGCAGCATGGCCAACAAGAGAAGCGCTTTACGTTTCAAATTCATACTCGTGTTCATATGTTTCATTGCTTATATGCTTTATGGTTGTTGTGTTTCTTCAAAATTAGCCGTTATCGTGGTGGCTTGGTCTCCCATGACGAAGGTCGTGTTTGCCGAAGCAGGATGGGTGACATAACCGTTTCCTGCGGAAACCTGCCATGTCGTAAACTTGTAGCCAGAGGCTGGTGTGGCCTCAAAGGTAAGCACCGCGCCTACACTGATAGTGATAGTCTGAGTGACGTCAATAGTATTGCCCAGACCATCTTTCACCGTGATGCTACCGTTGGCCGGTTGGGTGACGGTAAGCGTCTTGGTGCTTACTTGCTGGAAGGTGGCCGTCAACGAAGCGTCAGCCGTGCCCATGGTGAAGGTGGAGGAAACCGATTGTTCGTTGGCCACACTTGCGCCCTCACCGTTGACCGTCCAACTACCGAATCCATAACCATAGATATTGGGGATGGCCACGATACGATAGTCCAAATGCTCGCCTAATGCGTATGTTGTGCCAGCAGACATGATGCTGCCACGACTGTCGATCACCCTGATGGTGCCGCCCTCCGTAGGTTGGGAATAAGTGAAATTGTGTGTCTTCGGGACAACCACCACATCGGCGTTGCCAATCACTTTGCCTTGCATACCGCCGCCATACACATTGCCCATGATGTTCACTTTGGAATGATCATTGTCCAAGCCGTTGCCGACGATCACTTCCGGCTGGCTGGTCACATTGCCGTAGCAGCCTCCACCGAACACGTTGCCATCATAGTCGACACCTGTGGATGCGCCACTGGGATTGATAGGAAGATCGCTGGTATGGCCTCCAACGGTGGCGTTGTGAATCATGATCTTGGGCGACCTGATGTTGGCATTGAGAGGTGTGTAATTGGTGACATTGCCTCCTCCATAGATGTTTCCGATAAAGAGACCGCAGTTATTGCTTTCGTCATCCACAATGATGCTGATCTTGCCCTCGGCGTTGCCGTTGAGGTTGCACGAGCCAAAGAGGTTGCCTATGGTGCCGCCATTGATGGTGAGGGTGATGTTGCCGCCCTCGCCCAGCTTCAAATGCTCATTGGGGTGGGCATCGATGATGTCTTGGGTGATGGTATGGATGTCGGAGGAATAGGGCGGGTCGAGCTGGCCTTTTGAGCCACCGTAGACGTTTTCGAACACGCCGCCCTTAATGACGACATCGATGTTGCCATAGATTTGCGCACGGTTGCTGCCGCAATAAAGATTGACGAACGACATGGCATCGCCGCATTTGATGGTTGCCGTGACGTCGCCGAAAATGTCTGCTTGGTTGGAGCCCAAGAAATTGTCGAGAATCATCATGCTGCCACAAGGTCCCTCTTCTGTAGTATAGGTAACAGGGCCGGATATCGTGCCGTGTTGGTTACTTCCGTTGAACAACACGTTGAAATAGCCGCCTTTGACAAGAATATCGATGCCGCCTACACCCACATCGGCAGGCAACACCTCGCCATTTCCTCCTCCAAACACCTCGTTGAATCGGCCACCGTCAATAGTGAGATTGGTGCCATACACTTCAGCGGCGTTGCTACCGCCGAAGGTGCGGTAAATCGTGTTCAAGCATCCGTGGATATAAACATTTGTACTGTTTGTACCTTCCGTGTAAGCAGCTTGGTTGCCGCCGCCAAACACTTGGTGGATGGCATAGCTGCCTTCGATATTCGAGGCTACGTTGTCGGGAGTGTGTGCGGTTTGGTACACATCCACATAGATTTCGCTTTTGGGCGTGCCATTCAGGTTGTTGCAGCCATACACGTCGCAGTCGACGAGGTCGGCTTGGCCAGTATAAGTACCAGTACCTGCCAGTGGCTCATCGCCAACCTTAAGGTAAACCCTGCCATACACAAACGGTTCTATGTCGGTAGTGGCGCCATTCACGCCGGCTTTTTGTCCCAAGCCACCGCCGTAGGCCGCACCTACTATTCTACCATTGTTCAGGTTAACGTTGGTGGTAGTGGTTGCGCCCGGTGCGTTTTCGTCGGCAGTGTTGACATGGCCAAAGGCCGAACCGCCATAGAGGTCGCCAAACAAGACCAAGTTCGGATTTCCATCAGCGCTCACAGTGCCGAAGTTGACAGTGACGTTTTTCACGACCTTGGTCTGCTGACCATAGCCGCCACCATGGATGTTGGCGTGGGCGTTTTGCCTGCCTACTTGGCCATTCGTGAGTGTGATAAGGACATCGCCTTCAACATCGCCAAGGGCGTTGCAACCGCCGTAAATACCGTTAGCCACAAAGCCACCTTCCATTGTGATGGTGCTGTTGCCCGTGGTGCCGTTTTCAGCAACGACGCCAGCCTCGTTGCCGCCGCCAAACACGTTGTTGCCCACCGAGCCGCCATTGATGGTCACATGGGTTTCGCCGCTCTCGCCTGCCAAACCGCCGCCGAAGACATTACCATTGCAAGTGCCGCCAAGCATATCGACGCGCGAACTTGTGCTATAAGGAGGCTGAACGCCGCCCGAATAGTCATAGTCGCCATTGCCGGCACCATACACTGTGCCCACAGAGCCACCCGTGACGACCACTTGCGACAAGCCGCCAATGTCGCCGCTCACGTCGCTGCCGCCGAAGAACGTGGCCGTATGGTGGTCGCCGCCTTCCACAAGGACGAGGGTGTTGTTGGTCACACCGTTGCTGCGGCAACCGCCGTAGGCATAGCCGCTAATGATGCCATTCAACTGACGAGACTCTGAAGTACCGACTGGAGTATAGGAAGTGCCACGATGTATCAAGCTGCCCACATTGGTATAGTCGCCTACGGTGAAGCTACCCAACATGGCTCCTTCGTTGCAGCCGCCATACACCGTATTGACCTGGCCGTTCACAAAGACGATGTCGGACAAAATGTCCAAATCACCCATATTGTTGCCGCCAAAGATGGTGCCCACGTGGTCATACATATTGCTGGCCGTATTCTGCACGTTGAGGAACACGGTGATGCGGTCGAGCACGGTGACGCCATTGCCGCCGCCATACACCGTATTAATATAACCGCCTTGTTCTGCACCGCCGGCTGCATCAATGTTGATGTCGACGAAAGTGTTTGACTGCACTGGTTGGTCGGTGACGTCGCAATATTGGTCGGGAGTGTAATCGTAAGCGCCGTTGCCACCACCATAGACGGTAAAGATATGGGGCTTGCCGCTGATATCGACGTAAGTCTTCACGCCCATGACCCTCAATGAGGTACGGTTATCAGAGGCCAGGGCCTCGCTCTCGGGAAACACGCGGTTGGTGATTTGGGCCACCTGCCCCGACTTGTCGTTGCCGCCATAAAGGGCGCCGCCAGTGGGCTGGCCATCAGCATCGAAGCCAATGCTGCCGCCCGAGACCTTCACTTCGTTGCTGCCGAAGATGGAGGCACGGTTGCCGCCGCCATACACGTTGCCTTCCACCCTACCGGCATTCATGCGCAGAGAGGCAAATCCCCTGAAGGTGGGATAATTGTGCCCGTTGGTGGTCGAGTTGATGAAGCCCACATAGGCCAGGTTGCCGCCCGCATACACATTGCCCTTGACGACGACCGCATGGTTGGCATCCCGCCGGGTCACCAACACATGGGTCTCGTTGTGCGAAGGGATGGTCTTGCCCACATGGTATTGGTCGGAGAAATTGAGGCCGGCCACGTAATGCACGCCGTCGTTGCAATGGTAGTAGCCGTTGCTACCGGCGAAGAGGTCTCCATAGATGGTGCCGCCAGCAGCTTTCACGTAGGTGGCACCTTGCACAGCCTGACGTTGTTCCGGGGAGCCAGAAGAATAAAGACAAGTGCTGCCCACGTCGCCGCCAATGTTGCAGCCGCCATATACGGTGCCCACATGGCCATCCAGGACTTCCACCCAAGTGCTGTAGAGCACATCACTCATCTGGCATCCGCCATAAAGATAGTCGACGAGCATGTTGGGGCTGTCCATAATGACATGAGTACCGTAATAGATAGGAAGCTCATCATTCCCGATATAGTTGGCCCCGAACTCTGTGGCAATGGGTTTATCCGATGTTTCAGGCGTTTGCGCCAGCATACGGCCCGAATTGCCGCCGCCATACACGGTGCCAACACTGCCTCGTGTCAAGGTGATAGTCGGCAAGTTGTGCATGTGATCCCTGTTGTTACCGCCAAAGAGGGCGCGCACGTTGTATATGCCCGTGCCGTTCCACGCATAACCCTCATTGATTCCAGTGATATTGCCATCCTCGTCCCAAGTGCTGACAGCGTTGGTGAAAGTCTTGCTTTGCGGGCAGTTGACGACCACATTGGCATCCCCTACGTCAGCCGCGTTGCCTCCTGCGAAAACGGTGTCGCACATGCCGCCGCTGATGGTGATGTCTGTCGTCAAGCCCTCAACTTTGTTGCCGCCGCCGAAAACATAGCAAATGCCATAGTCTCGTCCAAGGCCGGAAGGATAACCGCTCGTTTGGCTCTTCGTATTGTTGACCGCAATAATATGTTTGCCTGCGGTTTGGTTGCCGCCAAAGTTGTTGCCGCCAAACACGGCAAAGGCCGTTCCGCCGTCGATGGTGATGGAGGTGCCATCATTGGCATTGGTATTGGTGATGAAGGCGTTCTTGGCGCCGCCAAAGATGGAATCAGCCTTCACGGCATTGTTGGCCACTGTGATGTTCGTCTTGGTGATTTTAGGGACAATCATGGTGTATGGATTACCTGTGGTGTTGGTCCACACCACCTCACCCACTTGGTGCGATTGTGTCATGGCCCTGACTGTTCCATTTGGTGAAACAGGAAAGAAAGTATGATCGTCATCAGCGCGCACGAAAGTGGAGCCGTCGTAGGCATAATAGCCGTTTCCGCCGCCATATACATCACCAACCCTGACCTTGGTGGATGCTTGACTGTTATTATAGGTTACGGCATCTGGGTCACTGGAGGTCACGCCCAACTTAATGGTTGAACCGTAAACGCCTGGGGTGTCGTCATCGTAGCCCAACACCTGGCCCGCAATGTCGTTGCCGCCATACACCGCGCCGATGCTGTCGGTATTGATGATGACCACCTCAGTCTTGCCATGCACGTCGGCCATGCGGCCACCTCCAAACACTGCGCCACCCACCACAGCCTTAGGCTGATGAAGTGTAGTGAATTGAAGCGGGGTTGGGACGTTTGAATCGCAAGTGGCCTTCACTTTGTAGTCATACGTTGTGGCGTACTCCAAATTGTCGAGGAAAAATGATGTTTCGGGGCTGTCCACCGTGGCTGTTTGCCAATCCGGGTCGTTTTGTTTTTTCCACGAAACCACATAATGTTCGGCGGTGGGGGTCCACGAAATGGTGACACCCTCATAGTTGACATTGGCCGAAAACGACGGGTTTTGGCACGGCGTTTTCACCGTAACGGTGGCCGACTTGGTTTGCCTCGACTCGCCGCTATAGGTGACGGTGAGCGTCAAGGTGGCCTGCTTGTCGCCAGTGTTGTTCACGGTGCGGTAATACAGTGTCGGGGCGGGCAAAGAGCTGGTATGGCTCGTTGCGCCTTCATTCGTGAACGAAAGGTATTCCGCACCCTCGCCCGAAATGGTCCAGTTGTAGGTCCAGTCATTCGAGTCGCCACTGGATTGTGGAGTCGTGGGTGGATTTGTATTCGTTTCACCAAAGGGATAGTAATAGGTGTGGTGCAGCAAGGTAGGAGAAGTACCCTGAGTGCCCGGAACGGTTACTTCGTCAAAGTCATACTTGTGGTAGGCAGGTATGTAACTGAACGATTCAATTGTGGCAGAAAGGGAATGGCTATTAGGGTAATCCATATTGAAACTGGCCAAGTCGTTCAAGCCACCTTCGGTGATTTGCATATCAATAGGTGTGTCGGTCACAAGGCGGAACCTGCCGCTGGTTTCAGTGATGTTGTAATGGTGTGTACCTGACAATTTCCAGACACCATTGTTACATTCCACCCAATACACTTCCCAACACTCGCCATCTTCCATATTACCGCCACAGGCTGTGCATTCATCATTGTTGGTAACCCCATTATATTGGTGACCACGGGCCACGCCTGCGCCTTGAGGCCTGTTGTCGTAGTCCCAATCGTAGAAATAATAGTTATGGTCGGTATTGTTGAGGAGATAGACCGGCGGCTGTGAGTCGGAAAGCCCCAACGTGCCTCCTTCCTCCAATGGTGCGGAGAGGAAGCGGTAATGGTTGTTGTCGTCGATGAAATAATAGTTGTGGTTGGTGCCGGAGAGGTTGAGTTCGCGGCCCGAATACCAAAGGCAGTCGGGGCCGAACGTGGTGGCATCCTGAAGCACCCAAGTGTCCCCTACTTTGACGTGTGCCAAATAGTGGTCGCCGGCGGCATTGTTGTAATTCGTCAGCTTGATGACGTAAGGTTGGTCGGCCTGCGCCAAGGCGTTGCCCGCCAAGCCGAAGAGCATGAGGCTACCTAACAAAAACCTCCGCGTAAACTTTGATATATTATTAATAAGGTATGTTTTCATTTTTGAATGACCTTTCAGTATTTTCATAATGAATTACTTCTATTTTTCGGTTTATGGTTGTTGTTGCCCATTGATAATCACCTTCGTATTGCCTCCCACTTCGCCCATGTTGCCGCCGCCGTAGACGTTGCCGAACACCTTGGTTTGGTCCAACACCTTAACTAATGTGTTGCCATTGACGACACTCTCGTCGCCGCCGCCGAAAATGCTGCCACCTACAGTAGAGTTGCCCTTGATGGTGAAGTCGACATTGCCAGTGACCTTACCAAGGTCGACAAGAGGTACTTCCGTAAAGAAAATGCCATCACCGGCAGGGTTATTCGTGCTAAGCGAAGGATCGTTACTCCATATATAAGATCTATATGTGCCACCCGTTGAAGGCGCGATATAACCACTATAGATATCAACGACGGGACAATTCTTGTCCTTATTATAAATCCTGACCTCAGGAATGGAGGCAGAATAACCACCGCCGTATGCCGAGCCTCGCACTTCCGTGTCGGTCAGCGTTGAGATGACTTTGTCGTTTACACCGCCCAAATTTCCTGCTCCATAAAAATTCTTTTTTACAATACAATCCTTGAGCGTGTTGGTGACACGGCCCGTGTTCGTAGTCGCAAACTGCGCGGAGAAATAATAGCTACGGTTGACGACCGTATTAATTTGGGTGCCAGTAGAAGTATTAATGACCTCGTATTCGTAATCGGCTTCATAGCCCTGATCCCGATTACGGTATCGTTGTGGGTGATAATTGCTGTTGACGGTACCAGCCCATCCGGAGACATCGTTTATTGGTGCGGCAACGGCATCAGTGCTAGCATACTGCATGTAGTTGGTACCACCATTGCCGGCTCCAAAATACACGCCGAAAGTAGTGCCTGTAGCACTCGTAGTGACGGTTTTGCCGGATACCATGTCGCCAAACTTGGGACCGCCGCAATATTTGTCGACAATGCTGTTGTCGATGACCACATCGATAGATCCTTTCACTATCTTGTAATTATTGCCTGTTGCTTGAGCCATTACACCACCGCCGTAAAACTCTTTGATGCGGGCATGGTTGATGCGCCAAGTGACATCACCCCAGATACCCTCCTTTCCAGCAGAAGCCACATGGTCGAACCTGCCGCCGTCGATGTAAGCATGTGGACTGTCCTGATTAGGAGATACTCTCTCGTTAAAGTAACCGGAAAGATAGAATTTGTCAAACTTGCCGCCAAGGGCATTGACTGCACAATGACGCGTTGGGTAATTGGCATTGTCCTTGACATGAGCTCCAGGCGTAAAACCAAACATATACACATTGCCACCTACGATGATGTAATTGATTTTATCATCGGCTCCTGTCACACAAATAGCATTATTACCTTTCACATATTGCTCGTAAATGCCACCATTCAAAATGAGAGGGGCATACAATCTACGATTCCTATTGCTAAACTCATACTGTCCGAATCGAATCAAGGCTGTTTCGGTCACCTCGAAGTGGCCTAACGGATTGTAACAGCCCAAGGAATAAAACTGTGTGGATCCGTCCTTCTTGAGGCCAAGACCAATCTCCACCACGGGAAGAAAGTCTATACGCATGGGGCAAATACTATATCGATCTGTTTTAATACCCAACTGCCACTCAAGACAATAGTCAGGCTCATTGTCAAAGTCGAAGTCGGGACTCATAATGGTAAAGGCACGTTGACTTGGATCGACACTCTCATTACCTGTGCAATACTGATGGTTGCCGACAAGCACAAGAGCATTGTCGAAAACATCTGTTCCATCAGTGAAATAGTCAGTTGCCACTTGCTTAATCTTGCCAGAACGAAGAGTTTGTCCGTTTTCAAGAGTAGAGGAGCGAGCACCAGATGGGGCAAAAGCCGTACCTGGCTTATTATCATCATGTTTGAAATCAACTCTATCATAGTAGAAATCACCATTGCCCAAATAGACTGCTTTTCCCCAATGGGCTTTGATGGTGATGGCCGTAACGCCGTTAGGCACATAATAGAAACCGCCTTGGGCAAAGATGCGGCCACTCACGCTGTATTTGTCTTTCTTGGTGCAGTCGCGGTCGGCGAAATTGTAGCCATTCTGCCAATCTGCCACAAAGGTACCTTCCGTGCCGCCTGTAACATCTGTGATTTCCCATCCCGTCACCGCATAATCAGTGTAATTACCTGCATATTTCGTTGTCCAGTTGGTGCTGTTCGGGTTGCCAAACACGGTGTTGTAATAAGGCAGTTGCACTTTGCAATAGCAATAATCGCCGCGCAAGGTGTCCATGTCAGTGATAACAAGTGATAGTTGCACATCAGAAGCAGTGTAATGGTCACCACTTTTGACTTTGACATCCAATGTGCCCAGTTTCTTGCCTTCCCACTCATTAGCCGTGATGCGCCATGCAGCATCAGCATCCTTATTAATGGGAGAAGGGTAATAGCCTGGAGATTTCAATATGGGGAATGGTGCCTCTTCGGGGGCAAGCACCCATTTAGCCATGAGCGAAGCATCCTTTGGCACGGCCTGCACTTCGGCCGTAGTCATGGTTGAAGGCGCAGAGGGTGCACCCACCCACCAGCCGCACAGTTCGCGGTTGCTGTTGAGCAAGAAACGGAGGAACTCGTAACGGGTAAGGTAGTCGTAACGGGCTGGCCAAGAACAATTGTAATTATGAGTAGTTGCTGGGCTCTGTGCTGCGGGGGAGAATGAGCAACTATCGCTGTAAAAGTTGTAGTTGTTGATGCTGTTGTCTCCGTTATTGGTTATCTTCTCTCCTCCATAGACAGGCCAAATATTTGAACTGGTGATGTCGCCATAATACATGCAGTTAACCACCATGGTGCGCAGCTTATAATACTTGCCTCCAGATACTTGAGCGGTGCTGGCAAAAGCATTGTGGCCCACAATACCGGCGGCGCGGGCAGTGCTGCTGGTGCTGCTCACGTCGGCATAGCTGAAGCAGTTCACCACACGTGAGTCATTGCGCAAGCTGCCCACAATGCTTCCGGCACAATTCGTTGCTTCAACGCTGGGATGGTCGCCATCAAGGAAGTCTTTCGTATTAGGCAGGATGCCACAATTATAGATACGGGTATAACCCTTCGCAACACAAGCGATGGCACCCACGGTATCGGCTGAATAAGAAGCGCTACTAATATTGACTCCTTTAAGATTGACATTGCGAATCACGGCATTGTCAGCAGTGACAAAGAGCGGCTTGGTAAGACCATTTATGGTATGGCCAGCACCGTCAAATTGGCCAGAGAAAACAATATTAGCGGGGGTATATCCCGAAGCGTCAATGTTGGCCCCAACAACATAATTGCCCGTGGCGGTCATTGCGTTCAGTCCTTCCACGTCAGTAATTGTAGTGGGTGTTTGTCCGAAAACATTTTCACCCATGAAAACAGCAAAAAACGCCACAAGGAGCAGGCCCAATAAGCCTCTCCCCTGCTTTTTGCTTCCGTTATCCTTCAAAAATGCAGGAGTTTTGCCCTGCATGTTTTTGTTTCCCAATGTATTCATTTTGCTCATTTGCTCTTGTTTTTGATTGTTTGAAATATAAATACACAAACCACAACCATAGCCAATGGCTACAACTGTGATTTGGGTCTGTTGTATGATAAGAAAGGGTTATCCCTTCTCCGCTATCGTCCTGTTACGTGCCTGCGGAAGAAGATTGAGGACATCTGGCACTCGATGAAAAACCAAAAAAGCTGAAATGTCCTTCAACAAAGAAAAAGCAACTCTTTTCAAATTGATAATTATTTATTTGTAACATTTCCATAACATAATTTATTAAAAACCAATCATTTATGTATCGCCAGCGATACATAAGGAAAGGACTGCAAAAATAGCATTTTTTTCTGATATGTAGTGCTTTTATTGAATTATTTTTCCACTATCTTAGGGGGGGGGGTAAAATAATTGATTATCAATTAGTTATAAACATAGGCACACCAAAGCTGCCAAAACCATCAGCAACGGGATGATTTTGCTGCGGATGTTCTGCTCCTTGAAGCCGAAGATGCCGTAGACGAACGAAACGATCAGACGGACGCCATATAAGATAAGAGGTATGAGCACCACCACGGCAGCGTCTTGCTTCAAACCGGTAAGGTAGATGACATCGGCCACGGTGACAAACACGGCCATGGCCACGATGCCCCAACGCCACTCGAAAGGCTGCTCCTTGCGGCGTGGATACCATACAAAGAAGAACAACACGGCCATCATCAGGAAGTCGTAGATGGTGTACCACGCCTGGATGGTCGAGGGCGAGATGCTTTCCTTGCTCAGGAGGAACTTGTCGTAGACCCCGCTAAAGGCGACCAGCACCGCCGATCCAAGCAGCATATACACCCACTTGTTCGACTTGAACTGTATGCCTTCCAGCTTGCCCGAACGGTTCATGAAATAGAACGAGATGATGGCCAACACCACACCCGTACCTTGCAGCCAGGTCAGGCTCTCGCGAAAGACGATGAACATCAGGATGACCGTGATTGCCGGCCTCAGCTGGTTGACGGGACCCACGACGGTGATGGGCAAATGCTTCATGGCCGAATAGCTGAACATCCACGAGGCGAGGATAAGCGAGGTCTTGCCCAATATCAACAGGTGCTGCCTTGCGGTCAGCGGCTCGATGAAGAGCTTCTGCATGAAGTCGCCTGCGAAAATATATGGCTTGAACTGCGACAGCAGCACCAAAGGCAGGAAAATAAGCCCGCTGATCATCGTGCTGTAAAACAAAACTGGGATGATGGCATTATTGACGACGGTCTGTTTCTTGAAGATGTCGTAGAAGCCCAACAGGAAGGCCGAAACCAATGATAGAACTACCCACATGGCTCAAATCGTGTTTTGAAAATCGGCGGCAAAAGTACGGTTTTTTTGTTTTGGCAAGGCTGGCATGGTGATTTTCCGTAATTTTGCCAGCAAAACGCAACCCATGAACTGGACCGACCTTCTCTCCAACAAACGCTACGCGCAGCCGCACAAAAGCGCCGACATCCGCAGCTCGTTCCAACGCGACTACGACCGCATCATCTTCAGCAGCCCATTCCGTAGGCTACAGAACAAGACCCAGGTATTTCCCTTGCCTGGTGCACAAATGGTCCACAACCGCTTGACCCACAGCTTGGAAGTGGCCAGCGTAGGCCGCTCCATCGCCTGCCGAACGGTGGAGAAACTCGCCGACAAGCACCCCGAACTGAAAGAGCGCCAGGCCGACATCGAGACCATCGTGGCCTCGGCTTGTCTCGCGCACGACTTGGGCAACCCGCCTTTCGGCCATTCGGGCGAGGACACCATCAGCAGTTACTTCAATGATTGGAAAGGCAAAGAGTTGAAAGACAAAGTGTTGCCAGAACAATGGAGCGACCTCATTGCGTTTGAAGGCAACGCCAACGCCTTCCGCCAACTGACGCACCAGTTCACGGGACGCCGCGCCGGAGGCTTCTCGCTGACATCAGCGACTTTGGCCACCTTATTGAAATACCCCTACCCTTCCTTCGACAAAGGCGAACGCAAGAAATACAACGTCTTTTACTCTGAAATAGAAGCGTTTAAGGAAGTCGTCGAAGAATGTGGCATTCCGCGCATCGACAGTGAGCACCTCGTCTATGCCCGACACCCGCTTTCCTACATGATGGAAGCCGCCGACGACATCTGCTACCTCGTCCTCGACATGGAAGACGCACACAAACGCGGCATCGTCAGCACCGAGAAAATCGAGAGCTGCTTCGTTTCGTTCTTCAACCCGAAAAACACGAAAGACGCGAGCTTTTTCAAGCACAAGGAAGATGCCTACCGCGAAGTGACCGACGTCAACGAGCGGATGGCCTTCCTCCGCGCCATGCTCATCAACAAGTTGGTCAATTGCGCGAGCGACATCTTTTGCCGAAACTACGACAAAATCATGGAAGGCAGTTTCGAGAAAAGCCTGATTGCGCATCTGCCTGAATACGAGAAGAATGCCCTTGAGCAATGCCGTAAAGAGTCGGTTGAGCACATCTATCGTCACCCGTCGGTCGTCAAAATCGAGCTGACGGGCTTCAACGTCATCGGGTCGCTTTTGGAGGGTTTCGTCGATGCCGTACTCAACCCCAACACGCCCTACAACAAGAAGCTGCTCTCGCTCATCCCCGAACAGTTCATGGTGGCAACCGACGACACTTATACCCGAGTCCAGTCCGTCATCGACTTCATCTCCAACATGACCGACCTCTACGCCGTAAAACTCTACAAAGACTTAAGCGGAATCGACTGATGAAAAGGACTTTAGCCATCTTGCTTTTGATGCTGTCCGGCTTGTTTTCGCAAGCCCAAGACACCCTTCCGCTGCGAAACTCGAAATCGTACCTCATCGTCAAGGAGGGCGAAAAAGACAGTGCTTACTTGGCCGAAAAATGCCGACAAGCAGGACTCGACATGGGTATTGAGGTGTTGGCCAACCGCATCCCCACCAACAGCAAACTCGTTTCGCCCAGGCCGTCGGAACACCTGCTCCGCCAAGGTGCTTTGCGTTTACTCTTGCCCCTCGACGACAAGGACACCGAGTTTGCCGTCTACCGTTCGGAGCTGTTCGACCAACCCGCCACCATCAATGTCCTGCTCATCGACGACGAACTGATCACCTACCGAAGCACCGAACCCTCGACCCACATACACATGTTCTACAACTGCACACGCGGCGCATTCGGCACGAAAAAGTCGGCCCACTCCAAGGATGCCGTCGTCTACAAGCTTTGGGACACCCCGCAACGCGCCCTCCTCCCCGACTTGGAAATCCAAGACCAAATGGCCCAAAAAGAGGCACAGCGATTGGCTAAGACAAATTACACATTATTGATTTTCAACGACCTGAAAAGTTATGCCTACAACGAATATGGCGACACAGCCATCGGCCATTTCCTCGACACAATGCGAAAATACAATCCCGACAAGCTCCTGCAAGCCGACCTGCTCACTCCTAATTCGTGGCACTACCTCAGCCGTGTCAACGAAAACCAACTCTGGAACGTCTCGATGCGCACCAAAATCGTGGAAACGCTTACCGAAAAGCAAGAGTTCTTCCGCAAGACACAGATGACGTGGATGATCGGCAACTTCCATGTTGTAGCCGCCGACAAATACCAAAGAGCCACCTCCATCGAGGAATTGGAGTGGTTCCTTTCCAAATCAGCCGCCTTCGACGCGGGTTTCGGCCTCATTTTCAGTGCGGAAACGATGAAAAAACACGGCCTGACCGACGAAATGCTTGACGCCATCAACATTTGGGAAACCCTTCGTTTGTCGGGCGCATTCAGCGAGGAACAAAAGGAACAGTTCAAGGACCCATACGAGAATTGGCATATCGAAAAGGCTGAAGATTCAAGCTATCTCCTTTATCCTCAGTATGTTTCGAGAGGCTATCTTTGCAACTTCAAAGACGACAATTGGCAGTGGAGCACTCCGTTCAAAGGCCGTTTTTCCCTCCGCATCGAAGTGGTAGGCAAGGGCAGCATCAGTGAGCTGGAACTTCGCACGCCCAACGGCATCCTTTATTTCCCTTGCACCGTCAAGGCGGGACAATATCTGGTTTATGATTTTGACGGCACGGCCTATGTCACCGACGCAAATTTCAACAAGATGGAAGAAGTCGTCCCGCAAGGCGTTTCAATACTCGACGAAGGCCCGTCGGAAGTGACGTTCAAGTGCACGATGATAAAAGAGAAAGAAAAACAACCTGAAGTGACGCTGAGATACATCACGCGCGGCAAGCCCGATATAGTCCCGTAGGGACGACAGCCAATAAGCAGGCGACGTGAGTCCCTGCCAGTCAAACGTCAAGCCACAAAGTCCCGTAGGGACGACAGCCAATAAGCAGGCGACGTAAGTCCCTGCCACCAAACTAAAACAATCAACATATAATCGGCTGCCGCAGTGCGACAGCCCTACAACAGAACAACTCCAATGTCCCATCCCCTCGAATCCCTCTACCTCCAGTCCGACCTCCTCCGCAAGGAATACGAATACGAAAAGGCCGAATACCTCGAAGCCGTCAAGCGTGCCCCGATGAACGGCGACGTGGCCGAAGGCGACTGTTGGTACCCCATCCGCTTGGGCAACACTTCCTATAACATTGCCAACCAATTGGTTGTGGATGTTTATTACGACGGCGCACAGCCCGAAGACACGAGCAGCGACTTCGAGCCAGGCAAGATCGTCAACTTCTTCAGCATCGAGAACGGACAGATGCGCGTGCTCAACTTCAACTGCACCGTGAGCCGCGTCCAAGACTACCGCATGGAAATAGCAGTGAGCAGCCGTAACATCCTGATGGCTCTGGAAAACTTAGCCTCGCGGGGCAAAATCGGTGTGCTGTTGGGCATCGACGACTACTCCTATCAGGTGATGCAGAGCAGCCTCAGGCAGGTAAGGGAACGCACCGACGAGGATTTCGTCAACCTGCGCAACGTGCTCATCGGCGACAAGCAACCCACCTTCCGCGACCTGCACACGAACCGCATCCCTTGGCTCAACGCGAGCCAAAACGCCGCCGTCAGCAAGGTGCTCAACGCCCGCGAGACGGCCATCGTGCACGGTCCGCCCGGCACAGGCAAGACCACCACCCTCGTGGAGGCCATCAGCGAGACCCTGAAACGCGAGACGCAAGTGTTGGTCTGCGCCCCAAGCAATGCTGCCGTCGACTGGATCAGCGAGCAGCTCTATCGGCGTGGAATTTCCGTTTTGCGCATCGGCAACCCATTAAGGATCAACGATGTGATGATGGAATGTTCCTACGAATACCGCTATGGCAACCATCCCGACTATTTGGAGCTGTTCAGCGTGCGCTCGTCGTTGCGCGAAATCAAGAGTCGCCCCAAACTCGGCGACAAGGAGCACAACCAAATCCGCAAGTTGCAGCACCGCGAGATGGAGCTGGAAGTGAAAATCCGCGAAGAGCTGTTTGCCACCTCGGGCGTCATCGCCTGCACCCTCATCGGCAGCGCCCACCACTTGATGGAACGCCGCCACTTCGGCACCGTCTTCATCGACGAGGCCGCACAAGCCCTCGAAGCCGCCTGCTGGACGGCCATCCTCAAGGCCGATCGCGTCGTCCTCGCCGGCGACCACCAGCAGTTGCCGCCCACCGTGAAATGCAAAGAGGCCGGTCGCGAAGGCTTGGAACGCACCTTGATGCAGATAGTGGTGAAAAGCAAGCCCTCGTGCGTCACCCTTCTCGACGTGCAATACCGTATGAACCGTGACATTATGGAATTTTCCTCGCGGCAGTTCTACCACGGCCAGCTGAAAGCCGACCCTTCCGTGGCCGACCGCGTGGTCTCCCCCATCGACAAGCCGCTGATGTGGGTCGACACGTCGCGATGCGACTTCGGCGAGCAGCAATGCCGCAGCCTCAGCCGTAGCAACCACGAGGAGGCCAAACTCCTGATGAAGACCCTGATGGACTACGTAAAGCTCATCGGCATGGAACATCTCTTGCGGGAGCAGACCGACTTCGGCATCATCTCGCCTTACAAGGCACAAGTCAGGCTATTGCGCAAATACATGAGAAACAACAAGATGCTCAAGCCCTTACGCCACCAGATCACCATCAACACGGTCGATGGTTTCCAAGGCCAGGAACGCGATGTGATCCTCATCAGCCTCGTGCGCGACAACGCAAGCGGCAACATCGGCTTCCTCAACGACTTGCGCCGCATGAATGTGGCCATCACCCGCGCTCGGATGAAACTCATTGTCTTCGGCAACGCCGAGACGATGGGTAAGACGAAGTTTTATGAGAAGTTAGTGGAATACTTCCAAGAGCGCGGCGATTTTGTCACCATCGAGCCTGACGACATGCCACCGACATCGTAAAAAGCCGGCAACTTGCGCCACCGGCTTTCTTCAAAAGTTTATGAAAAGGAAACGTTTATTCTTCCTTGCGCCTCTTGGCGACGAGGTAGGCTCCGCCGAGGCCGAGCAGCACGGCGATGCCGCTGCCCACAGGCGTTTCGTCGGCGTCTTGGTTTTCGGGCAGGCCGTGATTCGGCAGCATCGGGGCACCCGTGGTTCTCATGCCGTTGTTGTAGTAGCCCATGCCGTAGTATTCCTCGTCGACCATGCCGCGTTGGAACAGGCCGCCGCCTTGGTTGTTGTTGTCGGCAAAGGTCGTCAGGCTCAGGCCGAGGAGGATTGCGATTGTCAATGTTAGTTTCTTCATTTTATTATCGTGTTTGTTTTGTTTGTTTTCTTGTTTTGTTGTAATATTTGTGAGGCTTGTAGGGCTGTCACACCGTGGCAGCCGCTGTTTTGGTTGCCAATATAGCGGCTGCCGTATTACAACAGCCCTACAAGAATCCTTTTTATCTCACCACCACCTTCTGCACCTTCACGTCGTCGCCGCTGACGAGGCGGAGCATGTAGACACCGGCAGGTTGGTCGATGCAGATTTCAGCGTTGCCGTTGACGGTCTCGCTGCTGAGCACGCGGCCCATCACGTCGATCACTTGCAGCGTGGCACGACCTTGGTTGCTGACGACCCATTCGCTGCCGTTGAAGAAAGCGAAACTGGGTTCGCAAGCGTCCCCGCTTGCAGCGTCGGCACCAAACACCAAGCGGAAGCGCGAGGCATAGTCGGTGGTTTTGGCGGTGAAGGTGTAGGTCGCTGAGCCTGTCGAAGCGCCGGCCAGCAAGTCGACATCCGCGCCCGTCATGTTGTCGATAAGGTGCAGGTAGTCCATCTCCACGTTCTCCACGTCGAAGCTGAGCATGTAGGTGCCGTCCTTCTCTGCCTTGAAGTTGAGCGGCATTTCGCCTTGGGCGGCGCTACGCACCACGGCAAACTCCTTGTCGCCTTGCGGGATGCTCAACTTGGTGCTGTTGGCGTTGAGTTGGAACTTGGCGAGCGTGTTGCCTTCGCCGAAGCGCACCATGGCACGGTCGATGAGCATGCCTTCGTTGTTGCTGGCATTGACGTTGATGCCGCTTTCCCTGGGTTGTTCACGCGTGAAGCTTATCCTACCCGCTTCCGCCACTTGCACGAAAATGCCCTCGCAAGGATGGATGGGTTGGCTGGCTAAGGCTTCCATCAATTCGGTGCCTTGCGGGTTCATGCGGTAATAGGCTTGGTTGATATAGGCATCGTAGGTCCAAGGATTGCCAACGAGGTTAAAGCCCTTGAATGAAGCACTTTCATCATACTGCACATTATAACCACCGAAACTCTGATTCAAATATCCTTCAATTTCCACAGTAGTACCATTCTTGTTGGCATAGAGCACGCCTTGACCGCGATTCCACCGTGGATTGTCTCCGTCTATTTTGAAGTTTCTCCATTCATCATTCTCGCTTTGGCTGAAGGAATAAAGGTCGTAATCGCCATTGTCGACAAGGTTATGGATTTTTCTGTTCTCGGCATAGACATTGTCATGGAGTATCGGGCATGAAAGCAAATACCAGTTCCCTGTACCTTCACCATAGCCGACAATGTTTTTGCGCATAGTGCCCATGAACTGATGATTATTATTATAAATCACTTGGGCACCATCGTCAATGATAAACAGTTTTACTCCATTGGCTCCATTACCATTATTAATTCGTTTGTCACCCATATCCAGCACTGCGCCAGCGGCCACAAGCGTTGGTCCGCCTATACGGAGACCTTCTTCACCGCCGCCATACGTTTGTACGCCGACGAACACCATGGTGTAAAGTTCCTCCTCGCCTGCCTTCTGGAACAAAGGCCAATACCAAATGTCGTTACTATTGAGCATGGTGGCACCCGTCTCATAAACGCCATAATCCACATAGTCTCCGCAACGGTTTTCCGTGCCTCTCGACCAGCCGACAAACGAATAGCCTTCGGGCGCAGCCATCGTCATATCATACAAGGGGCCGGAATGTGCGTATGTGCCTTCAAGGACGTTCGACTGGAGATAGGAACCCGCGTAGGAATAGTAACGAAGCTGGTACATTCTGGTGTAATACACCTCTACATGCACCTCTTCGTTGGGCATGGTGAAATCGACATAGCTTGTGTTGTCAGAATTGTCGCCACCTGTTGCCGAAAGATAATGCCTCTGGTTTTGGTCGTCAATGGTAAAGACACCTACGCCTGAATATCGGTAGAAAATTTCGTTGTTCGCTCCCGTCGTCAAAGTAGTCGGGAAGATCATTTCAATTTGGGTGCTATGCATATAAGCACCGCTATATTGGCTCGTTGTAGTCAGCGTAACGACCGGCAAATATTGCTCGTCTGGATTCGTCTCGTTTTGGATCACAGGGCCGTAAATCACGTTGTGCGGGCGATAGACGGTGATGTCGTTGGCCGAGCGGGGCAGAAGTCTGACGGTCTGCGAACCATCGGTGTTTTTCACGAAAAGGCCAGTTACGTCAACATCATTGGCCGGTGCCACATCCGTATCGAAACAAGGGTCAACCACTGTTTCGTTTGCATTATATTGAGAAATGGTGAAAACGCCATTGGCATCCACATCATTAACATAGGCACCTGCCACCTTGACGACCATGTTTTCCTTGCAGCTCCAAATCCAAGTGTGGCTATTATCGTCGGCCATGTTCATGTTCTCGTTCAACTCGGCGAGGGTCTTTTCCAAAGGCGCAATCGTGTTGCCTTGGCTCATCACCTGAAGCAACGCAACATTGCGCATCGTCAGCTGTTCTTTCCCATCGACGGTTTCAACATACGGTATACCTCTCACGATGATTTCGTCGCCCACGGCGAGTTGCATGAAGTCGTCCACATTCACGAAGTTGCTGCGAAGCAACATCATGCCGTTAGCATTGTCCTGCAAATAAATGGCATTGGCATCCACAGTCCTGAAACTGACCACGCCTTTGGCGTTCGTAGGTTCTTGTGTCTGGTCGTATTTGGCACTATAGCGAACGGAGGCTATGTTTCCCCATTGGTATTCATACGTCTTTTTGAAGAACTTGGTGTCGTACTGACCCGATATGTGGTTTGCATCGTAGACAATCCAATGTTCTTTGCCATAGGTATTGTCAACGGCCAAATAATAGCCATTGCGATAGAGATAATGTTGGGCTTCACTATTGGGTCGGGTAGCCAATACGAAATCACGGTTTTCAGTGCCCGAACCAATAGTCACGCCTTCCGAAGCCGAATGTTTCAGATATTCGTTCCTGCCAACAGGCTTGAAATAGTACTTGCCTTGGTGGCGGTTGAGCGTCCATCTATAGTTGCTGAGCACTTCACCGTATGTTCCGTTATTGATGGATTTGATGCGGCAAACCCCTACGCCTTGATTCGCGTCATACAATTCAGTCGTCGCTCCGGCAACGGCTTGTTCCCAACCGACCGTACTCATGGCATTTTCCATGGAATAGTATTGGTAGCCTGCCATGCCGACAATGACAAACTCATCGCCAGGAAGGATGTCCTCCAAGTCGGTCTCATACCATTTTTCAGTCACATAGCTCGGCGCTCCCACATAATCAACCGTGACGCCTTGGCAATAAAGCGCTCCAGCCGTCGAGGTGATACGAATCTTCAACACTTCACCCGATCCGATGACATGATTGGCATCGTCTCCGTTCATCTGGATGTCAATGTCGTGATAGCACTCTTCGCTATAGGTTTTGTTGGGCCACGACGACCTGAAAGCACCATTGTTGATGTGAGCCAAATCAAAGTAAACTTGTTGGTTCAAATCTCCCACATAGACCTGCACTGTGCCCCAAGCATTTTGGCCCGGCATCATATCCAGCTTGATACCCTTAATGGCGTGGTCAACATAGCCGCTCAGTTGAAGCTCGAGATAATAGTTCTCGGAAGCATTATAGGGAATTTCATTATAGTTGAAAGTCCCTGTTTGGTTTGAAACAACCGTAAGGCTGCTTCCCTGGGGCGGGCAGGTATAGACTTGCGTAGCGCCAGTTGCGTCGAAACTATACACGTCGCGCGTGGTGGAGATGAGCGTTTCGGGGTCTTGGTGGATGGTCAGGTAGTCGCCATCAAGCCAATTCTCGGATGCTCCCATGACGTTGTCGTTGGCATCGTAGGCCCAAACGGAAAGGCATACGGTACGCCCGACGGCCAAAGAATTGCCTTGGCAGTTGTAATGGATCTCGTAGCCATCGTTAGTTTCCACGAAATCGAGTGTAAGCCAGTTGAACTTGAGTTCGCAATCGCCTTCAGGGGTTTTCACCTTCCAATGGTCGACACCCGACAAGTTGTTGCAAACCAACGGGATGGTGCCGCTTTGGGCTCCAAAGGCAAGCTCCAATTGATTGTTTTCGCCAAAGCTGATGGAGGCCTTGCCCAACTGGGTGATTTCGATGGGGGCGGAATAAACGTTTTGGTTATTAGCAGTCACGACTTCGATTCGCGCATAAGTCGTGCGATTCTCCGAACTTGTATTGATTGTCTCAAAACTGGCGAACAAATTGTATCCATTGTTTTCATTCGAAGTCGTGGTTATGGTCAGCCAACAATCAGTTTGCTCTACTTGACAAGTTGCGTCCGTATATTGCTTGACAGTGATGCCGCCTTGTGGGGTGAAGTTGTAGCACGTCGCACCCGTCATGCGGAAACCTTCAGCCACCGACTGGGAAAGGGTAATATAATAATCACCCACCACGATGCAAGGATCGGTCGTCAACATGAAATGAGGTTGTATCTTGATGTCGTAGGCAGGCATGATGAAACTATTGCCGATGATTTCCACGGAGTTGTCGGCCACCCATTCGCCATCTTCTTCCTTGAACACGGTCCAAACGCCAGTGCCAACATAGTCTGAGCTGAGTTGCGTCGCCAGAGTGACCTCAGTGCCTGCGGTGTGGTCATAGCCTTGATAGCACACGGCATAACCTCCGGTTTCTTCCATGATGGTAATGTGATAAGTCGGATCCGTCACCGTTCCCGTCAGGTTGATGACCACATCGGTAGCGCGTTCGGCGCCTAACGTGAGGACGCCGCTGTAGGCGCCACGTTCCAAGCCGGGCTTCAGGCGCACGCCCAAAGTGAAGCCGAAATATTGCGGGTCTGTGCTTTGAACGCCAACGTATTGCCCGTTCCAAGTGATGGCATCCGGGTCGGTGACTTGGCAAAGCTCGAAGTCGGTTGAGTTCACTTCAGCCCAAATGGCAGAATTATTGCCAGGATTTTGGACGCCAAACCATAAAAAATTTCCTTCGGGGTCGGGGTCGCCATAGCCGTTGTAGAACGCCATCGGAGTGGTCCCCACCATGATGGTAGGCTGCACGCCATTAGGCACAAACGATGCTTCAATCAGCAGATCGTAGGCGGGCATTTGGAAAGCATACTCGTGATCGTCGTAGGGACCTAACGGCCCAAAATCAATATCATCACCATTCACTTCTTCATGGTTGCTTTTCTTATAGAAAGCAAAGGATTGAAAGCGATAGCCAGAGACTGGATGTACATCCATAGAAACCACACCCCCTGCCACGACATCATGTGAAGGGTAAACGGCCACCCAACCGTGAGGATTGAGGCCATAGTCAAACTCGATGTTGTAGGTCGGGGCCGTCACCGTTCCCGTAAGCGTGATGGAGGCCGAAACGGTGCTTCCATTCACTGTCGCCGTAAGGGTGACGACATCCGAGTGGGTGCTGCCTTGCTCATGGCCAGGCTTCAGGCGAACGAGGAAATCAAATCCAAACCAATACTGATCAGTGTTGGTGGCCGTGAATTGGGTAAGGTTGGTCCATGAGTTTTGGCTTGATTGCAAGTACCACAGCTCGAAGTGGCTGTCTTGGCCTTGGCCCAATCTGACGGTCACATTGTTGCCTTCGCCAAGGTTGGCGCAACTGACATTGACATTTTGTCCCTCAGGGGCCTCATTGCCAACGCCATAGCTGAAACTCAAACTAGGCTCCGATAGGTTAGTAAATGTAATCGATTGTCCCTTGACCTTCCCCATCGGGCCGACCAAGCCGCCGAGCAGCACCAAGGCTGCCAGCAAAAATGTAAACTTTTTCTTCATAGTGTTATGTGTTTTGATTGTTGTTTGATGCAATGCTATTATTCCACTTGCAAAAATCAAAACAAAAACCCGACCTGCGTTCCGTATTAATACGGAATTTGAAGGGCTTCAGCTTCAAGAATGAAGATTTTCACTCCGTCAGCCCATGGCGGAAGGCGTAGTTGATCAATTCCTTCGTGGACTTCAACCCGAGTTTGAGGAAAATGCGTTCCTTGTGGGTCTCAACGGTGCGCTTGCCGATATGCAACCTCTCCCCTATCTCATTAGCGGTCAACCCTTTGGCACACAGCTTGATAACTTCGATTTCGCGTTCCGAAAGCTCCTCGACATCGCTATCCACATCGTGCCTCATCGCTTGGCCAAAGATGGCTTCGATGCGCTGCTTCAGTTCGTCGGGCTTCACGTTCTTGTTGATGAAGCCTTCGATGTGCTCCTCCGACATGCGCAACACGGCGGGGTGCACCACCTCGCCCGAGAGCAACAGCACCTTCAGCCCTGGGCAGTAGGTGTCGACGGCACGCATCACGTCCTTGGCGGTGCCGTCGGTGAGGAAAAAGTCGAGCAGCATCAGATCGATGTCGTGGCTGTGGGCCTTGAGGTAGTCGACGGTCTGCTGCACGTTATCCGTCTCGGCCACCACCTCGCAGTCGACCCCGGAATAGCGCAACGCCATCTTCAGCCCGACGCGATAGATGGGATGGTCGTCGACAAGCAAGACCCTGATGGTATGTCCGTTGTTCGTCATCATTGCGCTTTCTTTATCGTGAAACTCACCGAGGTGCCTTGTCCCTCTTGGCTCTCGATGGTGATTTTGCCACCGTTGCGGCTGAGCAGCTGCTGGCTCACGAAGAGGCCGATGCCTGTGCCCACCTCGCCTTCGGTGCCTTGCGAGTAGGGCGCGAAGCCCTTGAGCAAGAGCGTCATGCGCTCCTTAGCGATACCCCTGCCGTGGTCGGTCACGGTCAGTCGGTAGCAATGTGCTTCTTCGGTGGCCGTGATGTTCACAATGCCTTGTGGATAAGAGAACTTCACCGCGTTGGAGAGCAGGTTTTGCAGCACTGTGCGCACGGCTTTTTCGTCGTCGAAGGCCATCCATTCGGCAGGCACTTCGTTGGCGACGGACAGGCCTTTCAGACGGACTTGCAGCGACAGCTCCTGCACCACCTCGTCAACCAACGCGCTGAGGCCGAAGGGCGCAGGCTCGCTACTGAGACCGCCCATCTCGTTGCGCACCCAATAGATGATGTTTTGCAGCTTGTCCTTCAGGTCGTCGGTCGACATTTTCAAGGCCTCGATGTTCTCCTTGATTTCCTCCTTGGGCATGTCCTCGTAATGCTCGCAAGTCATGTCGAGCAGTTGGGCCTGCGACACGACGGGCGTCTTGATGTCGTGGGCGACGACAAAGAGCAGCTGGTCCTTCATCTCGTTGCGGCGTTTGCGCAGGAAAGCCACACGAAGCCCGATGATGAGCAGCACAAGCAGCAGCAAGGCCACCGCCACCGATAGCGACAAGAGCCGGCGGCTTTGTCGGTTTTTCTCCTGTTGCAAGGCCAATTCGTGTTCTTTCTCCTCCATCTTGTATTTCACCTCGAAGTCGCGGATGAGGGCTTGTTGCTCCTTATTATATATGGAGTCCTTGAGGGCGGCACTTTGGGTGAAGTAGGCCAAAGCCCGCTTGGGCTGGCTGTCCTTGGTGCACTCGTAGGCACCGCGAAGGGCTTCCATCTCAAACTCGCCGAAGTGGTTCGCTTGGGCCAACGAAAGTGCATCAAGATACTCTCTTTCAGCGTTTTCGTTCTGGCCAAGTTTCAGCTTCACATCGCCTTTCAGCAGGTGGATGGCGGCGAGCATGTAGGGGTCGTTGAGGGTGGTGGCCAACTGCAACGCGGCATCCAAGTTATGGTTGGCGTCGTCGGTGCGGCCTGCCTCGAAACAGGCCTTCGCCAAACCCGTCAGCCGACTTGCAACCTTGTTGGGTTCGGCGCCATAGCGTTCCGAATAGTCCAGCGACTGCTCCAAAAAGCTGATGGCATCGTCGATCTTTTCCTGTGGGTTTGGGTCGTCGTTGTCGGCTTGCGCCAAACGCACCTCGGCGAGGTTCTGATAGTAGGTGGCCAAGTCGAGGCAGCGCAGCGAGTCTTGGTTGTATTGCGGCAAAAAGCCCGGGTCGTCGTCATTGACCGAGGCGATGCAGCGGTTCCACATCTCTTCAGCCTGGTCGTATTCCCCCATTTCGAGGTACATCACAGCCATGTTGTTGAGAATGTACCGTTTGTTGACCTTCGCCATCGGTCCGCCGATTTGGTCCATCGTTTCGCTACAAAGGTTGTAGTTGCGGATGGCCTCCTCGTATTGCCCCATACGCTGGTAGGCATTGCCCAAGGTCATGTAGCAGCCTGCCATGTCCATGAGGTTGTTGCGGCTGCGGTAGAACTCAACGGCAGCCTCGGCAAAACCTACCGTCTTGTCGAAGTCGTCCTCTTCCAGATAACGTATGAGTTCCGCCTTGACGGAATCGGGGTCGGCGTGGTCGTCAATCAGGTTGTCATAACCCACAAAACACAGTACGAAGAGCAAAACACGAATCATTTTATCATCGAATTATGGCGCAAAAATACAAATTTTCGACAATGTGCCATTCCATTATTTTTCACCATAAATGATGATATTGTGTGTGACGATACCTTATTAATTGTGAGTCCTACTGCATACATAAAAGTCGTATTTTTGCGCGTCGAAAACACCAGAACGAAATGACAACCCTCGATAGACTTGAAATCGGCCAGACTGCCCGCATCATGACGGTGGGAGGCGAAGGACAACGCCGCCAGCACTTCTTGGACATGGGACTCATCCCCGATGCCACAATCAAACTCGTGAAATTCGCGCCCCTCGGCGACCCCATGGAAATCATGGTGCACGGCTATGCACTCACGCTTCGCAAAGCCGATGCCGCCCTCATCGGAGTTGAACCCTGCAACTCCTCCAACGAGCCCGAAGGCACTGACCATCAAGACAATGAACAACTCTATATCACTGCCTTGCACGACCACAACGCCCACCCAGGCCTTGGCGAGGAAGGCATCTATCACGACAAGACCCACGAGCACCCACTGCCCAAAGGCACCAAGCTTACTTTCGCCCTTGCCGGACAGCAGAACTGCGGCAAGACGACCCTCTTCAACCAACTGACGGGGGCCAACCAACATGTCGGCAACTTCCCAGGTGTCACCGTCGACCGCAAGGACGGCGTCATCAAAGGCCATCCCGAGACCTCGGTCACCGACTTGCCGGGCATCTACTCGCTCTCGCCTTACACCAACGAAGAAGTGGTGTCGCGCGAGTTCATCATGCAACAGAAGCCCAAAGCCATCATCAACATCGTGGACGCCAACAACATCGAGCGCAACCTCTACCTCACCATGCAGCTGATGGAGTTAGGCAAGCCCATGGTACTGGCACTCAACATGATGGACGAAGTGCGCAACAACGGCGGCAGCATCTTGATGAACGAGATGGAGAAGATCCTCGGTCTGCCCGTGGTGCCCATCTCGGCCTCCAAAAACGAAGGCATCAATGAGTTGGTCGACCACGCCCTCCATGTGGCGAAATACCAGGAAGCCCCTGCGCGTCAGGACTTCTGCGACAAGGACGACCACGGCGGCGCCGTACACCGTTGCCTCCATAGCATCATGCACCTCATCGAGGACCATGCCCAGCGTGCCGACATCCCCGTGCGCTTTGCTGCTTCCAAACTCGTGGAAGGCGACCCCATCGTGCTCGAAGCCTTGCAACTCACCCAAAACGAGAAAGAGACATTGGAACACCTCATCGTACAGATGGAAGAGGAACGCGGCCTTGACCGTGCTGCGGCCATGGCAGAGATGCGTTTCTCCTTCATTAAGAAGTTGTGCGACAAGACAGTAGTCAAGCCCAAGGAAAGCAAGGAATACCGCCGCAGCCGCAAAATCGACAAAATCCTGACCGGCAAATGGACCGCCATCCCGATTTTCATCCTCGTCATGGTGGGCATCATCTGGCTCAGCATCGACGCGCTCGGTGCGCCCCTGCAAGACTGGCTCGACCAAGGCATCAGCTGGCTCGCTGGCGTCGTCGGCACCGCTTTAGCCAACTGGAACGTTAGTCCCGCCGTGCAGTCGCTCGTCGTCGACGGCATCTTTGGCGGCGTGGGCAGCGTGCTCAGTTTCGTGCCTATCATCATCTTGCTGTTTTTCTTCCTCAGCCTGCTCGAAGACAGCGGCTATATGGCCCGTGTGGCTTTCGTCAGCGACAGCTTCTTGCGCAAACTTGGTCTTACCGGCCACAGCATCGTGCCCATGCTCATCGGTTTCGGCTGCACCGTGCCCGCAGTGATGGCCACACGCACCCTCCACTCCACCCACGACCGCTGGCGCACCATCCTGCTGACACCATTCATGAGCTGTTCGGCCAAAATTCCGATCTATGGCTTCTTCACGAGCTATTTCTTCCCTGGTCATGGCGGCTTGGTGTTGATTTGCCTCTATCTGTTGGGTATCTTCGTCGGCATCGTCACGGCCTTGTTTACCAAATGGTTTGGCGACAAGGGCGACGTGGCACCTTTCGTCATGGAGTTGCCCAACTATCGCCTGCCAAGTGCAAAAAACGTCGCCCACCTGCTTTGGGACAAGACCAAGGACTTCGTGCAACGCGCTTTCACGGTCATTTTCTTGGCCACATTGGTCATCTGGTTCCTGCAAACCTTTGATTTCCATTTCAATATGGTCGAGAACGGTGAAGGCAGCATGTTGGCGAGCGTGGCCGGTTGGATTGCACCCGTGTTCCGGCCCATCGGACTGGGCAGCTGGCAAGTCGTCACGGCTTTGATTAGCGGTTTCATGGCCAAGGAGAGCGTCATTGCCACCTTAGAAGTCTTGAACGCCATGCCGTTATTCACCTTAGCCAGCAGCGTCTCCATGTTGGTGTTTTGCTTGCTCTACACGCCTTGCGTGGCAGCCGTGGCCGCCATCCGCCGAGAGTTGGGCACCAAGTGGATGCTATTCATCATCCTGTTTCAATGCGTCATCGCCTGGGTCGTCGCCTTCGTTGCTTACCTTATCGCCAACGCCGTCATCGCATGAACCTCGCCACCGTCATAGTGCTTTTGGTCGTCGCAGCGATGGTCGCTTTGGCCATCCACACTTTGCGTAGCGGCAAAGGCAAATGCTCCTGTGGCAGTGACGGAAAGAATAAAGGGAATTGCAGCGGCTGTGCCAACTGTTCGGTTGACTGCCCGTTCAGGCGGTGATTACTTGCCCACTAGATGATAGTATTTAGGCTGATAACCAGCCCATTCGCCCGTGAGAAGTTCGGGGTGGAAGAAATGGATGAAGTCGGCCAAAAGCAGGTCGGGCTCGCATTGCGACTGCTCGAAATAGCCCGTTGAGAGGATGTCGCACACGATGATTTTGTGGTTCTTGAAGGCGTCGAAAAGCGGATATACAGGGCTTTCCTTGGCTAACGACTCGTAAGTCATCGGGAACGGGTTGGAGTTGATGACGCGCCAATAGTCGGCATGTTGTGCCTTGGCGAGGATACTCTCGGCATCCATCGGCACACTGGCCGTCGATGGGTTGTCCTTCCAGATATAGTCGGCACCGGCATCGGCGAAGAGCTTGGCGATGTAGCTGCGACCACCTGCCACGTACCACTGCCCGTTGAAAGCCAGGTCGGAAAACACTGTTGGCCGCGTTTCCACGTTGGCACACAGTCCTGAAAGGGCGTTGTAACGTCGTTCAATGTCGTCAAACCAAGCGTCGGCCTTGTCCTCGCAGCCCGCAAGCATCCCGATGACGCGGATCCACTCGGCGCGACCCAAGGGCGTGTTTTCCATATAGTCTGCAAAGGGGAACAGCACCGCTCCCGTGACATTCAGGCCACCTTGGTTGCCATCGAAATAAGGAGAATAAAGCAAGGCATCGGGCTTCAGCTGGATCATCCGCTCCACGTCGGCGGCGGCCTCGGTTCCAATGTCGTAAACCTTTTCCTGCGCCAACAGTCTAAGCATCGTAGAATCGACCACGAAACGGCCTTCGAGGATGCCTTTCACGCGGTCGATTTCACCCAAACGCAAAAAGACAGCCCATTGCGTAGCCGAAAACGAAATCACCGAATTGACTGGAACATTTAAAACGCCTTTCACATCGGTATCAACGGCCTTTGTTGTGTCCTTAACAAAAGCGAACGAGCCTAACGAAAGCGTGGTGTCCCAAGGGCAAAGCACCTCAGCACGATAGCCGTAGTCCTTCTCGTAGACCGAGATGTTTTTCGCATAGCGCATCAAGTTGTCGCCTTGCGCCATCTCTTCAGTTTGTTTCGTTTGATGGTTACATGCCAACAAAGGAAACAACAGTAAAAGCCAAAGTTTTCTCATTGCTGGTTCAGTTTTTCGAGGCAGTCCTTGCAGAGGCAGTCGCTGTAATTCTCCTTCAAATAGGCTTTCGTAGCGTCGGTGAGCTTCACCTTCACGCACCAGCAGTCCACTGAGTGGACGCATTCGAATGTTTTTCCGCAGCGGGGACAGGTTTTTGTCATTTTGAATTGTTTTAGAAAGTTCGGGCGGATGTGCCATCCGCCCGAACAGAGCCGGGGACTTGCCATCCCCTCAAAAGAATATCAATTATTTAAACAACATTGCACTGGGGATAAGACCTGCCGTGAACGAAGCTAACAGCACGCCATCGTTGGAATAGCGATACACCGTGCCGTTCATCACAAAGTTCTTGGCATCGGCGATGTAGATGTCGCCCGTCGTCGGCTCAACCGCCATATTGTAGAACATCGACTGGGGCTCGCCTTCGATATGGAACGTCTCCGACAAACTCAACGTGGCGATGTCGAACCGGCGCACCACGTTGCCGTTGATAACATAAAGTTGGTCGCCCGACGGATTGGCTCTGACGCACAAGGCGGTGCCTTCAAACTCGCATCGTTTTGCGGGGGTCTTCAGCTGCGGGTCGATCTCCCAAAGGCTGGGATTCTCGCCATCGGCTTCCCATGTGGCGCCTTCACAAAGCACCCACACATGGCCGTTCCTGTCGACCGCCATCGTGTTAGGCTCCTTCCCCACCGTGATTTCGGCGACCTTCACGTCATTGTTGACATCGACCACCTGCACGGTGTTCTTCTCCACACCTTGCACAAAGGTGTTCGACCAGTTGCTCACATAGAGTTCGTTGCCCACCAGCACCATCTTCTCGGTGGCCTTGCCCATCTCGATGCTGCCCGAATGGGTCATGTCCTGCGGGTTGACAATCCACAATTGTGAACCGTACAAATCGCTGACATAAGCCTTGTTGGGCGCAACGAACTGCATCTCGCGCGGCGAATAGAAATCGGTGAGGCGGAAAGGCTTCGTCGTGTCGCACACCATGGTGTTGGCATCCACCTTATAGATATAGTTGCTGTTGTTGACGACGATGTAGAGCTTCCCGTCGACCAGCGTCATGCTTTGTCCCACATCGCCCAAAGGAGCGTCGTTCACACGGTAAAACAGGTTGTTGGCCACCGTGTCGGCCACTGGGTCATAGAACGTCAAGGAGGCGTTGGAGTATTGGTAGTTGCCTTCGTTGAGCACCAACACGCCCGAACCCACCGAAAAGCCCTCGGGATTGACAGGCTGGTTGGGTTTGCAGGCGAACAACGTCGCGGCCAAAGCAGCCAGCAACAACCATTTTTGTTTCTTCATAACTCAATAATTTATTGTTTCACAATACGTTTCGTGGCCAATCCGCCTTCGCAAACCACGCGGACGAAATAAAGGCCACCTTCCAATTCGCTCAAGTCGATGGACTCGCTCTTCGAAGTCAGCACCAACTGACCGACCATGTTGAACAACTCGACCGATTGCAGTCCTTCAGCCTTGATTTGCAGACGATTACTGACGGGGTTGGGATACAAATCCACATTATTGGCTTCATTTTCAGCCACATCGTTGTGCGCCAAGTCGTGAATCACGCCGACGGCATCCAAGTCGAAGCCGCTCGAGCCGAAAGGCGTCGGGAACGGGTCGTTGACAATGTGTCCTTCCGAGTCGTAGGTGGCATATTCATGGTCGATGCTGCCCACCACGTCGATAAGGCGCACATGGGTGATGCGCTGCTTGTCGAGCAAGGCGTTGTCTTCCACCTCGTCGAGGTCGAAAGGCGTGCCATAGAAAGCCTCATATTTGCTTGCGAAGTTATGGATGAGCGTGGGGACAATCGTGCCAGAGCCATTCAGTTGCGTCTCGTAAGGCACGTTGCAGACGGCTGGGAAACGGAAGAAGTTTTCGCCATCGGAGCTCACTTCCACAAATGCAATTTCAAGGAAGTATTCGTCGGGATGTTGTGCGTTGGCAAAGCCGTTCTCGAACACGGCAAAATCGGGGCCGTCACCATTGTAAATGGGAGAACCGAAAGTCAAGGTGGCCACGCCGCCATCGCCAAGGCTGACGACGTCCATCGTGCCACCGGGCTTGCCCAAGGCCAAAGCCTCTTCGCCAAAGTTGGCCACACCCAATGAAGGCTTAGCTATATTTTGCAAGCCGCGTTCGACGGTGCAACCCGTAGCCCAAGCCACGAATGCCGACGAGTCGGCATGCATGGCCGTGCTGCCGGGCAGTCCTGCCGCAGGCGCAAACTGTGCCCACAACGCAGCCGGCAGCATGGCCATCACTATGGATAAGAGTTTCCTCATTTCACGACGAGTTTTGCTGTGCTGACAGCGTTTTCGCTCTTCACGTTAATGAAGTAAACACCAGCGTTCAGTTCAGCCGTGCTGATGCGCATTTGTTCGCCAGCCACAGCCTCGACGTTCATCGTGCTGACCTTGCGGCCTTGCATGTCAAAGACCGAGATTTCATTCATGCCAGCGTTTTCGATGGTCACAAAGGTCTCGCTCACAGCGGGATTCGGATAGACCGAAAGCGTAGTGTTGGCATTTTCGTTCACATTGGTGTAGACGCTGACGGGTTCAACGGGTTGCTCCCAAACATAGGTCCACTCGGCGATTTCAGTGCCGCAAGCCACGTCGCCCCACTTGATGAAGTCGCCAGCAACGATTTCCTGTTGGTCATAGCCATACCAGGCCATCATGCCGTTGATGTTGTACATGAAATAGGAATACTCCGACACGCCAAGATTGAGTTCGCCGTCATTGTATTTGATGTCGTCGACGCCCCAAGCACCTTGCACATAGCTAAAACGACCATCGGCGGCAGCGATGTCGTCCATGATTTCCTTCAAGATCTTGCTCTCGCCATCGAAACGGTAACCCCATGCCAAGCATTTGTTGGGTTCGGCCCAGTTGACGGCAAACACCACTTCGTTGGCGCCTTCGCCAATCCAATATTGGATTTCAGAAAAGTCAATGGTGGCTTCCTCAGCCAAAGGATACACCGCTGCGACTTCCTTCGTCCAAACATAGTAATAGTTGACGGGGTCAATCAAGATGCCGCAGGATTCGTCGCCCCACTTGATCCAGTCGCCGTCGGCAACGTTGATGTTGGTGTAGAGATCAGGAGCCGTGGCGCCGTTCACGTTGAACATCCAATAGGAGCCAGCCAACTTCAGGTCGAGGACACCGTCGTTGAACTTGATGTCGCTCAGCCAACCACTGGCTGCGTCGTAATCGAAACGATAGTCAGCCTCGGCGATGGCGTCCATGACGTTTTCCACTGTGACGTGTTCTTCATTGAAACGATAGCCCCAGGCCAAAGCCGTGTCAGGCTCGTTCCAGTTGACGATGAACACCACTTCGTTTTCACCTTCGCCAATCCAATAACGGATGTTGGCAGGGTCGATTGATGCGTCTTCCTGAGCGAAGACATTGGTCGTAAACAGACCGAAGATTCCCATGAGGAATGTTAAAGTAAAGATTTTACGCATAATAATATAATTTTTAGGTTTGACAATTCATTTCTTGACGTGCGACCTGAGACAAAGACTCGCGTCTCATGTCACGTAGTCTCGTGCCAACAAATGCCTCGGGAAATGGTGGTACACCTTATTATATTGCCATAAGGAACGCCTGCTCTTGTCCCGAAAGCATCGTTTCGTCCGACAAACGGCAGGTCTTCTGACTTACTCCTTTAGGCTAAGCGCCTTCCCGAAAAACGAGGTTTTCAGTGGCATCGTGCTCAGCGTGAAGAGCTTACAGCAGCGGGAACTGCTCGGGATTCTCACCCGATTCCCTGTTGGGCCTCGCGGCACCGCTTATCGGCGGCAAAGATACACTATTTTCTGTTGCGCAACCAGAAAAAATAAAAAAACTATTTCTGAATCATTCCGAAGGGCTTCGTCAATTTGTCAGATCCTCTTCCTTCTCCAGTCTGCTTTCCAAATGTAAAGGAACGAAATCACGCCCATAAGCGCGTTGTAGAGCCACTCGGCGGTCCACACGCCCGCGATGGTTGAGGTCTTGGTCATCAGGTAGATGTAGAACATATAAAGGATGAGCACGCCAAACTCCAAGGCCATGGCCGCCGTGGTGTTGCCCGTGCCGGAGACGGCCTCGAAAAACACCATACCCACGGCACTGACAAGCGTCGCCACCGCAATAACATACACCGATGGCACTGCAGCCTGGGCCAAGGCCACATCGTCAGTATAAATGTGCAAGATAAGTTCAGGGACGATGAAAGTGACCAGCACCAATGCCGATGCACACAACACGCTGTTTTTCACCACCTTCCAAAGCATTGACATTACCTCGTCGCTCTTGCCTTCGCCGATGATGCG
>OCTW013400789.1_pt1 | contig 57309 bp, 47 predicted proteins | sample 1539671 | NCBI WGS metagenome assembly OCTW01 (sample SAMN02144230, study PRJEB22623) | gut metagenome | biome: sheep rumen | host: Ovis aries | place: New Zealand | reverse complement strand
TTTTAGGGGTTTGACATTAAGAAATTATTTCCTATACTTCGACTTCTGCGCCCAGTCCTCAAGTCGGATGTTGGGGATGTGGTCAAAGTGTTTTATGTTCGATGTCACCATAACGAGGTCATGATATACGGCACAAGAGCCTATCAACAGGTCAAACTCGCCTATCATGCTGCCATGATTTTCGAGCAAAGCCTTATTCTCACCATAAAGACGAAGTGAAGGCACTAATGGCTTGAGGCCGAACAACTGCAGAATGTTATCAACATCATTAAAATGAGTAGTACGGCCAGACTTTGCTGCGCCATAGAACAATTCCGCAATGGTAATATCTGTTACGAAACAATTCTCTACACCAACAACCTCCACCTTATCAATCACACGCTCATTATGCTTGATAAGCTCAATACAGATATCTGTGTCAAGTAAATATTGTGCCATTTGCTTACCAACTTTCTACGGTTCTTCCATGATATTCGTGATTCCTCAAGCTTTCAGCATCTACATCACTCCAGTCACCCTTGAAACAGGAACGCAGATCGGGACGAACTCGCTTCTTGTCAGCATCGTCGCGCATGGAATTGGATAATTTGGCTATCAGGTCGAGCTTATCGCTATTGCTAAGTGATGATAAGACGACCATATACATATCTGTAATGCTTCTTGTACCAATCATAACTGTAAGATTTATTTGGTTCACGCTGCAAAGATACAAAAATCCCCGCAACTTCCAAAGAAATCGCAGGAAAAAATCTAAAAGCGAATGCCTATATGCCTACAAAATTACTCCGAGCGGTGCAAACTTTTGCCACATTTTGTTGGATAATATAGCGAAAGTGAGTACCTTTGCAGCAAATGGACAAAGAGACATTCGAAAAGCATAAGCCCTTTGCAGGCGAAACGAAACCATCGATGCTCAGAAGGAGAATAGGTCATGACTATCAGTCACGGCGCATCTACCTCATCACCATGACCATAGTTGGACGAAGGCCGTTGCTTGGCAAACTGGTGGGCAATTGCAACGCTCCAGAAGGAACCGACGAGGCACCACACATCGAACTGACCGAGCTGGGACTGCGCGTGAGATGCTGCTGGATGGCAATAGAAAACCATTATCCCGCTATAAAAGTACTGGCCACCCAGATCATGCCCGACCATCTGCACGGCATTCTCTTTGTTCAAGAGCATATGGAGGTGCACATGAGCCAAGCCATCAAAGGATTCAAGACGGGGTGCAACAAGGTGTATCGCGAACTGTACCCCTCTGCAGCGACATTGTCGCCGCAAAGGAACCCAGACAACGCCCAAGGGCTTCTGTGGGACAAGGGCTTCAACGACCACATCCTTGATTATGGGGTCGAACTGGACCGTTGGTTCCAATATCTGCGCGACAACCCACGACGCCTGGCTATACGCAGAACTTACGCCGATTACTTCAAGGTTCGATTCGATATGGTGGTTGCAGGGCAGTCGTATTCGGCCATCGGCAACAGGTTTCTGCTCAACCACCCCCAACGACTACCTATCCGCCTGTCACGCAGGCTCACCGACGAGGAAATAGAAAAGAGCGTCAGCTATTATCTGGCTTTAGCCCGACAGGGAGCCGTTCTCGTATCGCCGGCCATTTCAAAGGGCGAGAAAGCCGTTATGCGTGCTGCCCTGAATAACAAGTTGCCCTTAATATTCATCACCTCTTACGGATTCACCCAGTTTTCCCACCCTGGTCATCAGTACTATGATGCCTGTGCAGAAGGGCGTCTGCTTCTCTTGGCTCCCTGGCCTCATCAGAACAGAAAAGAAACCCTGACTCGCACACAGTGCCTCCAGCTTAACTCTTTCGCCCAAGAAATCTGCCAACACGGGTGACATGTTGGCAGATATAAATAATCAGAACGTCTCTTCGTGGTCGTAGCGGGGCATGCGGCGGATGACCTTGTGGATGGCGGCATGGGCCATGGCTTCGTAGGCACGGTCGCTGGGATGCAGGTGATCGCCGCTGTCAAAGCCGTCGGCAAAGGCCTTGGGATTGGTGACGCTGCGAACGGCGGCATCGAAGTCGATGCAACCGTCGAAAAGGGGCGACGTGCGCAGCCACTCGTTGAACTGCTGGCGCATCTGTTCGCGGTCTTCGTTGTAGGTGCGCCAACCGAAGATGGGCAGCAGGGTGCCGCTCCACACTTTCAGTCCGAGTGCCTTGGCGGGTTTGACGTAGATGTTCTCCACGCCCTGCTCCATTTCCTCGACGGTGGGCAGGTCGCTCCAGGGACGGAAGGGATTGACGTCGGTGCCTACGGGATGGATGATGTCGTTGATGCCGTGCTGGATGATGACGTCGGTAGCTCCTGCCACGTTGATTTCGATGGGGAAACGCGTGGCACCCTTCAGTCCGTAGGCCTTGATAGGTGATGCAGTCGTACTGTCGCAGGATGCGCGTTCCGCTGACAGCACGGCGAATGATGGAGGCGTTGGTGCCAAAGGCCTGCTGGGCCATGTAGTCGGGCCAGGCCTGTGCCGTGATGGAGTCGCCATAGCACACAATGGCATGATTGTCGGCAGCGGTAAGGATGTCGATGGTGTTCAGAAAATAGAACCAGTTGGTGCTGCGCGACAGATTCAGGGGCAGCTCGTCGGCCTCGGCATAGTCGCCGTAGGCGTAGTAGCCTTTAGAGAGCGGTCCGGTGACGAGTGTGCCGCTGTTCATCTGAGTATAGTCGGCCAGATAGAAGCTCACCTCGATGGTGTCGCCGCGATGGACGGCATAGCTGACGGCATCGCTCTCGGTCTCCGTGCCAGGCTGGAGGGTAACGCTCCGTTCGCCGCCAAAGGTGACGGGAGTGTGGCCTACAAACACCTTGTTGAGCGTGACGGGCTCGGTGCCGGTCAGGTTGGAGAAGCGGAAGCGCAGCATGCTGCCGCTAAAACACATGCGAACGGGATAGCGCAGCGTGAGATCCTTGGCGTAAACGGCCTCGCGACGGTTGGTGATGGAGGTGGCATTGCCCCAGCAGGCCACCCATTTCTGATTGTCTTCTGTCATGGTCGTTGTTGTTGTTTAGAGTTATCGCCTGCAAATTTAGCACTTTTCTGTCAAAAAGACGAAAAACGTGGGGCAAGAAATTGAAAATATAGTTAATATATGTACTACGCGTGCGAGATTTTCATCAATTATCTGTACCTTTGCATTGTTTTTGGGAATAGAAACTAAACGTTATTATAGATGAAGAAAACAGTATTGGCAATGGCGCTGATGACCTGTCTTGCCGCTCACGGCCAGGAGAAATGGACGTTGCGGCAATGCATCGACTATGCCATGCAGAACAACATCACGCTGAAGCAGTCGCAGGTGAAACGGGCAATCAGCACGGAGACCCGCAAGGCTTCGGAAGCCGCTCTCCTACCCTCGCTGTCGGCGTCGACCAACCAGACCTTAGGCTACCGCCCCTGGAAGGAGTCGGGAACGGTTACCGTCGACAACGGCACCGTGAGCTCGAAGGTGCGCAAGACCTACTATAACGGCACTTACGGCATCAATGCCAAATGGACGGTATGGGACGGCAACAAGAACCACAACCAGGTGAAGCTGGACCGTCTGTCGGAAGAACAGGCAAACCTGACGGTACAAGAGACGGCCAACACCATTCAGGAGAAGATTGCCGACCTGTACGTGCAAGTGCTCTACACCAACGAGGCCATTGCCGTCAACGAGCTGAGCCTGGAAGCCAGTCGGAAGAACGAGGAGCGCGGTCAGCAGATGGTGCTGGTTGGCAAGATGTCGAAGGCCGACCTGGCACAGCTGAGCTCGCAGCGAGCCACCGACGAATATAACCTGGTAGCCGCCAAGGCCGACCTGGCAGACTGTAAGCTGCAGCTGAAACAGTTGTTGGAAATCACCGGCGAGCAGGAGTTCGACGTGGCACTACCGACAGCCGATGATGCACAGGCATTGGCAGACATCCCCGACTTGCTCAGCGTCTATGAGGCTGCCCTGGCCCAGCGCCCCGAGATCAAGAATGCCGAACTGGCCCTGCAGGCTTCCGACGTGCAGCGCAAGATAGCCCGTGCAGGATACATGCCGACCATCAGCATGACGGGAGGCGTGGGTACCAGCACATCGACCAACAATGCGAACGAATGGGGCCAGCAGATGAAGACCAACTTCGACGCTTCGGCAGGCGTGGGTGTCAGCGTGCCCATCTTCGACCAGCGCAAGACACGAACGGCTATCAACAAAGCCAACCTCCAGCGCGAAGAAGCCCTGTTGAACATGGAGAACAAGCGCAAGACCATCTACCAGAACGTGGAGGGCTACTGGCTCGATGCTCAGAGCTACCAACAGAAGTTCCGTGCCGCCATCGCCAACGTGGAGAGCGAGACACAGAGCTACTCCCTGCTGTCGGAACAGTTCGAACTGGGTCTGAAGAACATCGTCGAACTGATGACCGGCAAGGCACGTCTGGTCCAGGCGCAGCAGAACATGCTGCAGTCCAAGTACATGACCATTCTGTCGCTGCAGATGCTGAAGTTCTATCGTGGCGAAGAAATCACGATATAGAAAGATGAAAGATTAAAGATTAAAGATGAAAGATTAGGATTGGAGGATTAGAGAATTGGAGCATTAAATTATTGACAATAAGGACTATTCAGATATGAAGAACAAGAAGATTTGGTTTGGTGTTGGCGCTGTGGCCATCATCGTCATCGCCTACTGGCTACTGTCGGGAGGCAAGAAAGAAGAAAAGGTGGAGTTTGAGACTGCCAAGGTGGAACGCAAGGACGTCCATACCAGCATCACGGCAACGGGTACCATTGAACCCGTCACCAGCGTCACCGTCGGTACGCAGGTCAGCGGTATCGTTGCCCACCTGTATGTCGACTACAACTCGGTGGTCAAGAAGGGACAGGTTATTGCCGAACTGGACAAGACCAACCTGACCAGCGAGCTGAATACCGCCAAGGCCAACCTGGCCAGCGCCCAGAGCACGCTGAACTACCAGCAGGCCAACTTCAACCGCTATCAGACCCTGTTCAGCAAGGGACTGGTCAGCGCCGACGACTTTGAGAACGCCAGACTGAACTACGAGAAGGCCCGCGAGTCCGTGAAGACTTCGCAGCAGAGCGTCAACAAGGCCCAGACCAATCTGGGCTACGCTACCATCACCAGTCCTATCGACGGCGTCGTGCTGTCGAAGTCGGTGGAGGAAGGACAGACGGTTGCTGCCTCGTTCAACACCCCCGAGCTGTTCAAAATCGCTCAGGACTTGACAGATATGCGCGTTATTGCTGACATTGACGAGGCTGACATCGGCGGCGTACAGCAAGGCCAGCGCGTCACGTTCACCGTCGACGCCTTCCCCGACGACCGCTTCGAGGGTCAGGTGACTCAGGTGCGCCAGCAGGCAACCACCAGCAACAATGTCGTCACCTACGAGGTGGTCATCAGCGCTCCCAACAAGGATCTGAAGCTGAAGCCCGGACTGACAGCCAACGTCACCATCTTCACCATGGAGAAGAACAACATCCTGGCCGTTCCTTCCAAAGCATTGCGCTTTACACCCAACGAGGCTCTGCTGACCGAGGGTCAGAAGATAGAAGACTGCGAGGGTGACCACAAGGTATGGACCTTGGAGGGTGATGTCTTCAAGGCTCACAAGGTGGAAATCGGCACCACCAACGGCACGCTGACGGAAATCATCAGCGGCATCAACGACGGTACCGACGTGCTGGTGGACTTCCAGCTGTCGGGTGGCGAAAGCCCCGAGGCACAGAAGCAGCAGAACCCCTTCATGCCGCGTCCAAGAAACAGGAACAACCAGCAGAAGAAGTAAAATGGAAGACAGAAAAGTCATCATAGAACTGCAGAACGTCAAGCGCTACTTTCAGGTAGGCTCGGAGACGGTCAAGGCACTGCGCGGCATCTCGTTCAAGATTTACGAGGGCGAGTTTGTCACCATACAGGGCACCTCGGGCTCCGGCAAGTCGACGCTGCTGAACCAGTTAGGCTGTCTGGACACGCCCACCAGCGGAGAGTATATCCTGGACGGCATTCCCGTGCGTTCGATGTCGAAGACACAGCGTGCCCACCTGCGCAACCAGAAGATAGGCTTCGTGTTCCAGAACTACAACCTGCTGGCGAAGACCACGGCCATCGAGAACGTGGAACTGCCGCTGATGTACAACAACAAGTTCGATGCCCGCCAGCGCCGCGAGGCTGCCATCCGCGCCCTCCAAGCCGTTGGACTGGGCGACCGTTTGGAACACAAGAGCAACCAGATGTCGGGTGGTCAGATGCAACGCGTAGCCATTGCCCGAGCCCTGGTAAACGACCCTGCCGTGCTGCTGGCCGACGAGGCGACCGGTAACCTTGACACGCGCACCTCGTTCGAGATGCTGGTGCTGTTTCAGGAGCTGTATCGCCAAGGGCATACCATCATCTTCGTGACCCACAATCCCGAGATTGCGGAGTATTCGAGCCGTAACATCAACCTGCGCGACGGCAAGATTCGCGAGGACACCATCAATACGAATATCAAGTCGGCTGCCGAGGCCCTCGCCGCCCTGCCCAAGCCACAGGACGACTAAGACGCCCCGGAATAACGGAATAACGGACTAACGAAATAACGAAATAACAATAGAATGAATATACTTAACCTCTTTAAGGTCAGTCTTAAGGCCGTAGCAAACAACAAGATGCGGTCATTCCTCTCGATGCTGGGTATCATCATCGGTGTGGCGGCTGTCATCATCATGATGAGCATCGGACAGGGCTCGAAGGAGAGCATTCGCTCCGAACTGGCCACCATGGGAACCAACCTGCTGACCATCCGACCTGGTGCCGACATGCGCGGTGGCGTGCGCCAAGACCCGTCGGCCATGCAAACGCTGAAGATGGCAGACTACGAGCGCATCCTGAAAGAGAAAAAATTCGTGTCGAAGGTGTCTCCTGAGGTGACCGCCTCCGGACAGGCCATCTATGGCAACAACAATACCACCACTTCGATGTACGGCGAATCGACGGAGTATCTGGAGATTAAGCTGTGGACCGTCGAGGAAGGCGACTGCTTTACGGAAGAGGATATCAAGAAAGCTGCCAAGGTCTGCGTCGTGGGTGCCACCATTGTCAAGGAACTGTTTGGCGAAGGCGCCGACCCCATCGGCAAGACCATCCGCTTCAAGAGCATCCCCATGCGCATCATCGGTGTGCTGAAGTCGAAAGGCTACAACTCGTGGGGCATGGATCAGGACAACGTCATCATTGCCCCCTACACCACGGTCATGAAGCGCATCAATGCCCAGACTTACTTCTCGAGCATCGTCTGCTCGGCATTGACGGAAGAACTCTCGGATGCCGCTATCGAAGAACTGACACAAATGTTGCGCGACAATCACAAACTGAAGGGTGATGCCGACGACGACTTCACCATCCGCTCGCAGGCCGAAATGATGGAGACCATGTCGTCGACGATGGACACCGTCACGCTCATCCTCGTCGTAGCCGCAGCCTTCTCGCTGCTGGTAGCCGGTATCGGCATCATGAACATCATGCTGGTCAGCGTCACCGAACGAACCAAGGAGATTGGCCTGCGCATGGCCGTCGGAGCAACAGGACCCGTTATCTCGTTGCAGTTCCTCATTGAGTCGGTGCTCATTAGCGTAACGGGTGGACTGATAGGCATCCTACTCGGGCTGGCCGTCGGAAATGTTTTCTTACCCTCCATGGGTATGCCCAGCAGCGCACCGGCCTGGAGCGTGTATGTTTCGTTCCTGGTGTGTGTATTCATCGGCGTGCTGTTCGGCTACATTCCGGCACAAAAGGCCGCCAACATGGACCCCATCGAGGCCATCCGCCACGAATAAGGGCTACAACCTCTCACGAACAAGAACAAAATGGAGAAAGTCATACTGGGCATCGACCCTGGAACAAATATCATGGGCTATGGCGTCATCAAGGTCATGGGCAACAAGGTAGAGATGGTCACCATGGGGGTTATCGACCTGCGCAAATATGGCGATGGGTACCTGAAGTTAGGTCACATCTTCGAGCGAGTGACGGGTATCATCGACGGTTACCTGCCTGACGAAATGGCCATCGAGGCGCCGTTCCTTAACAAGAATGTGCAGACCACGCTGAAACTGGGTCGTGCTCAGGGTACCGCCATTGCTGCAGCCATCCAGCACGGCGTTCCCGTCCATGAGTATGCTCCCATGAAAATCAAGATGGCCATCACGGGCAACGGTGCAGCCTCGAAAGAGCAAGTCGCAGGCATGCTGCAACGCATCCTGAAGTTCGACAAGGAGGCATTAGGCAAATTCATGGATGCCACCGATGCCTTGGGAGCGGCCTATTGCCACTATATGCAGATGAACCGTCCCGAGTCGCAGGTAAGCTATAAGGGATGGAAGGATTTTATAATAAAGAATAAGGAACGCGTAAAGAAGTAAGAGAGCATTATGAAGATAACAGCCATTGTAGGACGCAACGGTAGCGGCAAGACACAATATGTGGACCAGTTGAGAAAGAAACTGGCCTCCGACCGGGTACGCTACATTGCCTTCAGCGACTCCTACGGACCGAACGTTGACAATCAGTACTATCTGCAGCTGCGTTGGAACCAGCACGACATTGACCACGAGACACCCACCGTGGGCGACCTGCTGCAAAGCGCTTATCTGCTGGCTGGCGAGGATACCGAGGAGCGAAAGCAACTGAAGGAGCAGTTATACAAGCTGTTCCACATGGACGAGTTCCTGGACAAATACATCATCACGCTGTCGAGTGGCGAGCTGCGTAAGTTCCAACTCACCAAGACGCTCTTCGCCAATCCACGGTTGCTCATCATGGAGAATCCCTTCATCGGACTGGATGCCGAGACCCGCGACCAGCTGAAGGACTTGCTATACCAGTTAAGCTCCGAGCGCGACATGGAAATCATGCTCGTACTGGCCAAGACCGACGACATCCCCGACTATGTAACGGAAATCATCGAGATAGCCGCCAGCTCCGAAACCCAGAAGCCTCATGAGCCCCAGAAGACCTATGAGTCCTATGAGTCTTATAAGTCTTACAAGGCCCATGAGCCCTCTATTCCAGACCACGTATTGCCGGAGGCCAAACGGGAAGCAATTCTCGCACTTCCCTATACCGACAACGACTACCGTTGCCAGCGTGTGGTAGAGATGCACAACGTCAGCATCCGCTACGGCGAGCGCACCATTCTGCGTGACCTCGACTGGACGATTCTTAATGGTGAGCGTTGGGCGCTGTCAGGACAAAATGGCAGCGGCAAGTCGACGCTGCTTTCACTTATCTGCGCCGACAACCCGCAAAGCTACGCTTGCGACATCACGTTGTTTGACCGTCCACGCGGCTCGGGAGAGACCATCTGGGACATCAAGCGCCACATCGGCTACGTATCGCCGGAAATGCACCGTTCCTACAAACGCAATCTGCCAGCCATTCGTATCGTCGCCAGTGGACTGATGGACAGCATCGGACTCTATGCCGTTCCCAACGAGCAGGACTACGACAAGTGCCGCTTCTGGCTTGACATCTTCGGTGTCGGCGAACTGGCAGAACGTCCTTTCCTGCAGCTCTCGAGCGGCGAACAAAGACTGATCTTGTTGGCTCGCGCCTTCGTCAAGGACCCGCAGCTGCTCATTCTCGACGAGCCCTTGCACGGTCTCGACCTCTGGAACCGTCGACTGGCTAAGGATGTCATAGAGACATTTTGTCAGCGCCAAGGCAAGACACTCATCATGGTGACCCATTATCAGACGGAGTTGCCAAATAATATTACACACCAGAAGTTTTTGGCACGGAATTTGTAGATCGTATATCGTAAATCGTCAAATTGTAAATCAGAGTGACAAGTCAATTTTCACAAAAGGTATCCGAGATTTTGGCCTTCTCGCGTGAGGAAGCCAGTCGTTTGGCCAGTCGTAGCGTTGGTCCCGAACACCTATTGTTAGGGTTGATGCGCATGAAAGACGGCCCCGTCATTAACGTCTTCAACCGCCTGGACATCAATATGCAGGCCGTCAAGACGGAACTGGAACAGCGCGTGCGTCAGGATGAGTTGGGTACTCCCATTACCACCAGTGAACTGGTGCTGAACGAGAAAGCCAGCAACATCCTGAAATTGGCCGTGCTGGAAGCGCGACTGCAACACACCCAGCGAGTGGATGAACAGCACTTGCTGTTAGCCATCCTCCACGACCAGGTAGACAACGGAGCCAAGCAAGTATTAGAAATGAACAACATGAATTACGAAGATGTACTGACGCTGCTCAGCGTAAAAGACGGCGTCAAGAACGGCATAGGACTGCCCGATGAGGACTACGAGGAAGAGGAATCTTCCGCCTCCAATAGTGCCCCCAACGGTTCCACTACAGGAACAACAACACAGCAGCAGAAAGCCACCAAGTCTAAGACTCCCGTACTGGACAGCTTTGGTACCGACTTGACAGAACAGGCTGCATTAGGTAAGCTTGACCCGTGTGTCGGACGAGAGCGTGAGATAGAGCGCGTGGTGGAAATCCTGGGCCGTCGCAAGAAGAACAACCCCATCCTGATTGGTGAACCCGGTGTGGGAAAAAGCGCCATCGTGGAGGGACTGGCTGAGATGATTGTAATGCACCGTTGCTCGCCCACCCTTTTTAATAAGCGCCTGATGACCCTCGACATGACGGGCGTCGTGGCTGGCACAAAGTATCGCGGACAGTTCGAGGAGCGCATGAAACTGCTCGTCAAGGAGCTGGAACAGAATCCCGACATCATTATCTTCATAGACGAGATTCATACACTCATCGGAGCTGGTTCCACGCCCGGTTCGATGGATGCCGCCAACATCCTGAAGCCTGCACTCGCCCGTGGTACCATACAATGTATCGGAGCTACCACGCTGGACGAATATCGTAACTCGATAGAAAAGGACGGTGCCCTGGAGCGTCGTTTCCAGAAGGTCCAGGTAGAACCTACCACCAACGAGGAGACACTTGAGATATTAAAAAATGTACGCGGGCGTTATGAGTACCACCATCACGTCACCTATACCGACGAGGCGTTGGAAGCCTGCGTGCGCCTGACGGACCGTTACGTCACAGATCGTTTCATGCCCGACAAGGCTATCGACGCTATGGATGAGGTGGGCTCACGAGTTCACCTGCAGACGGCCAGCGTTCCTCCCGAGATTGCAGAGAAGGAGAAGGAAATCAAACAGGTCAAGGAAAAGAAGCAACAGGCGGTGGGCAATCAGAACTTTGAGCTAGCTGCCAGCTATCGTGACCGCGAGACGGTACTGAACCGCGAACTGCAGGAACTGAACCGCAAGTGGCTGGACGGCGAGGTGGATGTACGTCAGGAAGTCACCGCCGAGCAGGTGGCAGACGTGGTATCCATGATGACGGGCGTTCCCGTACAGCGCATGGCCCAGGAAGAGGGCATCCGACTGAAGGGCATGGCAAAGGAACTGAAAGGCCACGTTATCGGACAGGACAAAGCCATCGACAAGATGGTTCGTGCCATCCAGCGCAATCGCGTAGGACTGAAAGACCCCAACCACCCCATCGGAGCCTTTATGTTCCTGGGACCTACGGGCGTTGGCAAGACCTATCTGGCCAAGAAGCTGGCCGAGTTTATGTTCGGCACGCCAGATGCCCTGATACGCGTCGACATGTCGGAATACACGGAATCGTTCAACGTCAGCAGACTGATTGGCGCCCCTCCGGGCTATGTGGGCTATGAGGAGGGAGGCCAGTTGACAGAACGTGTACGCCGTCATCCCTACTCGATTGTCCTGCTCGACGAGATTGAGAAGGCTCATGGCAATGTGTTCAACCTGTTGCTGCAGGTGCTGGACGAGGGTCGTCTGACGGACGGCAACGGTCGCTTTGTGGATTTCCGCAATACAGTCATCATTATGACCTCGAATGCAGGAACCCGCCAGCTGAAAGACTTCGGTCGCGGCGTAGGTTTCACCACATCGGCTTCAAGTAGTCTAGCCCTGAACGAACAGGACAAGGAGCATGCTCGTCAGATTGTACAAAAGGCGCTTTCGAAGCAGTTCTCGCCAGAGTTCCTGAACCGTCTGGACGAGATTATCACCTTCGACCAGCTGGACCTGACGGCCATCAAACAGATTATTGACGTCGAGCTGAAGGGCCTGTACAAGCGCATCAACGACCTCGGGTTCCATATTGACCTGACAGATGAAGCCAAGCAATTTGTGGCCGAGAAGGGTTATGATGTACAATACGGTGCCCGTCCCTTGAAGCGAGCTATCCAGTCGTACATTGAAGACGGCATCTCGGAACTGATAGTCAACGGGGATCTGCCGGAGAACAGCACAATACATATCACGAAGGAAGAAGGAAAAGAGGAACTGTCGTTTACTCATTGATACCGCTTCACATTCTATATCACAATGACTATTTCTGAACAACAGAAGTAGGCATTGTTTTGTTGCCGCACACACTTTCCCAACACAAAACTTACCTTTTCTCTTGATTTATATCAATAAAGTAACAAAACGTAAGCGTTTTCGTTATTTTTCTATCAAAATGTTTTGTTTTTATTTGTTTTTGCTTTAACTTTGCATCCAGCAAGAACAAACAAACACAAACATTAGTCAAACAATTAAAGGAAAAAGATTATGAATGCAGCAAAAGTTGTAGAAGATCTGAAACAGAGATTTCCTAATGAGCCGGAGTACATCCAGGCCGTAAGTCAGGTACTTCCCACCATTGAGGAAGAGTACAACAAGCACCCCGAGTTTGAGAAGGCCAATCTGATTGAGCGCCTTTGCATCCCCGATCGCATTATCGAGTTCCGTGTGACATGGACTGACGACCAGGGTAAGGTTCAGACCAACATGGGCTATCGTATCCAGCACAACAACGCTATTGGTCCGTACAAAGGCGGTATCCGTTTTCACAAGAGCGTGAACCTGGGTATTTTGAAGTTCCTGGCTTTCGAGCAGACTTTCAAGAACTCTCTGACAACACTGCCTATGGGTGGTGGTAAGGGTGGTTCCGACTTCTCTCCCCGTGGCAAGAGCGATGCTGAGGTGATGCGTTTCTGCCAGGCATTCATGAACGAATTGTTCCGTCACATTGGTCCTGATGAGGACGTTCCCGCTGGTGATATCGGTGTTGGTGGCCGTGAGGTAGGTTATCTGTTCGGACAATATAAGAAGCTGACTCACCAGTTCCAGGGTGTGCTGACCGGTAAAGGTATTCCCTTCGGTGGTTCGCTGATTCGTCCAGAGGCTACTGGTTATGGCTGCGTTTACTTCCTGAACTCTATGCTGCAAACCCGCAACATCGACATCAAGGGCAAGAAGGTGCTGATCTCGGGTTCTGGTAACGTGGCTCAGTATGCCACCGAGAAGTGCATCCAGCTGGGTGCTATCCCCATGACGCTCTCTGACTCTGACGGTTACATCTATGATCCCGATGGTATCGACATGGAGAAGTTGGCTTATGTAAAGGAGCTGAAGAACGTAGAGCGCGGACGTATCAAGGAGTATGCTGAGGAGTATCCCAACGCCAAGTATGTAGCTGGCGAGCGTCCCTGGCATGAGAAGGCCGACATTGCTCTGCCCTGTGCTACCCAGAACGAGATTAACGGTGAGCAGGCTCAGGCTCTGATTGACAATGGTGTGATTGCCATTGCTGAGGGTGCTAACATGCCTTCGCTGCCCGAGGCTATCAAGATTTTCCAGGATGCCAAGATTCTGTATGCTCCTGGTAAGGCTTCTAACGCTGGTGGTGTATCTGTATCTGGTCTGGAGATGTCGCAGAACTCTGAACGTCTCAGCTGGACAGCCAAGGAGGTTGACGACTATTTGAAGCGCATCATGAACGACATTCACGAGAACTGCGTGAAGTATGGTACTCAGCCCGATGGCTACATCAACTATGTCAAGGGTGCTAACGTAGCAGGCTTCATGAAGGTTGCTTCAGCAATGATGTCACAGGGTATTGTATAATACAGCACAAAGATTAATTATATCAACAAAGAAAAGTGCGGTTCTCACGCGAGAGCCGCACTTTTTATTTAATTATCTATCGTAAAAATCAGATAGGTAGCGTCAATACAAAGCGTGAACCAGGACCGGCGTAAGTGCTGTCGAGTACGACGTCGCCACCAAGACGGCGAGCGATGTTACGTGCTACGGTGAGGCCTACGCCCTGACCATCAAAGTACTGATTAAGCTTAACATAAGGCTCAAAGATGCGTTCTGCATCAGCAGCCTCAATACCCGAACCGGTATCTTCAACTGCATAGCTGGCCTGCATCTGCATCATATCAACGGTAACGCGGAGTGTCACGCCGCCATCCGTAGTAAACTTCAGAGCATTATCCAACAGATGTGTTAGAGCACGAACAGCCTTGGTGAGATTAGTAGACAGCATGGTAGCAGCGGCATCGGGGGCTATCTGAAAGTCAAACTTCAAGTAATTTGCCTTGTCGATACCGGAAATACCAATAGCTTCACCAGCCACCTGTGACACCAGAACGTTATCTGTCCGTGCAATAGCCTGGTCGCCTTCGACGTCATCCATATCAGAAATCTTACCAACCAGCGCGGCAAGCTTACGGTCGTTATTGGCCTTAGCCAACTGACTGAGTTCGTTGACAACCTGTCCGAGGACTTCGCCAGACTTCTGAGTGGAGGCCTGCAGGTGGTTACACTTTTCCTGAAGGTCTGCACAACGTTTCTCCAGCACCTCATTAGCCTGCTTGGCTTTTTGTGTTTCCTCATCCATCTTGTCGAAGGCCAGCAATGCCTGCTCATAGCCCTCGCCAACACTATCGAAGTTCTTCTCCAGAGCACGATAGTCATCCAGCAGCTTCTGCTGTTCGTCCACACGTCGCTGGTAGTCCTTAAGCAGCTGTTCCTGCTCTTCAGACTGCCGATGACCAGCCTTCATCTGGAAGTAGAGCGCTACAGCCATACCGACGGCCAGTGCCAATACGATTAAAAATGCTACGGTCATAATGTGCTATGGTTTTAAAGGTTGAACACCTATGTCTTACTCAGCTCTCTTCTCTACCTTCATAAACTTGGTGAAACCAGTCATGGCCAACACCTTGTAGATTTCAGGACTTACATTCGTCATTTTGAACTGACCTTTCTGTTGCATTACCGTGCGCATAGTCTTCTGGATGATACGCAGACCAGAAGAGGCCATGTAGTTCAAATCCGTGCAGTCCATTTCAAGATCCACACCACCATCAGCCAAAGCGGGCTGAATGTCCTGCTCGAACTGGGGAGCGTTCATTGTGTCAATACGTTCACCTGTCTTAATGATGGTCTTACCACCTTCTTTAATAATCTGTGTCATAATGTTTGTTTTTAATGGTTTATATTATATATTTGTAGTATCACTTGTTGTCTTCGTCACCATCTATCTTCTTCGTCATGGTCAGCAGATTCTTGCCTTCCAGACGCTGATAGCTCACTTTGTTCATGATGTTCTTGACAATAAAGATGCCCATACCCCCTATTTCGCGGTCAACAGGATTTACGTCGGGATCAGCATCGTCCTTCATCGTGGGGTCAAATTCTTTACCTCCGTCACTCAGCACGAAGGTAAGTTCCTTGCCATCACTCTTGGCCTTCAGTCCAATAGAAGCTTCTGTTCCCTCAGGATATGCATAGAAGATTACATTGGACACCATCTCTTCCATAACCAGATTGAGGTTCATCTGCATCTCCATGTCGAGACCCAGTTCTTCACCGATTTCCTCAATGAACTGATTAACGCGTTCCAGTTCACTAATCTGGTTTTTGATGATAATTTCCTTTTTCATTATTATATTGAAGAATTATTGATTAGCAGATACAGTCACCTTGACGCAAAGCATAGTGAGGTCATCGTTAGGCTCAGCACCATCACGATGTTTCTCCACTTCTTCACGCAGCATTTCGATGGTATTCTCAGAACTCTCGAACGGAGCCTGCTGCATGATTTCCAGCAACCGCTCGTCAGTAAATTGCTCCTGTTGGCGGTTTTCTGCCTCGTTAAGTCCATCGGTATAGACAAAGAACGGTTTGCCGTTAATGTCAGCTATTTCCTCACCTACATATTCCAGTCCGGGCCAAAGACCGATAGGTGCATTGGGTTCCATCTCAATAAAGTCAGCCTGCTTCACCTGATGTTCGTCACTCAAGGTCAGCAATACCGGCGGGTTGTGTCCAGCATTACAGAAATCCAAATGTCCTGTCTGAAGATCAACCAGACCGAGGAACATTGTGACAAACATACCCGTCTCGTTATCTTCGCCAGACAAGGCATCGTTGATGCGAGTGGCGATCTCAGCAGGCATCATCTCCTGTGCAGCAAGCGTGCGGAACAAGCGGGTAGCCTGAGCCATAAACAGCGATGCAGGAACACCTTTTCCTGACACATCACCCAAGCAGAAATACAGGCGGTCATGAGTACTTTGCTCGGCATTGCCTTCTGCCAAGTAGTAACCGTACAGGTCACCACCGACCTCCTTGGCGGGAGTCATCGAGGCATACAGGTCAATATCATCACGTTGTGGAAAAGTGTGCGGCACCATACCCATCTGGATGTTACGGGCAATTCGCAGATCGCTCTCAATACGTTCCTTGGCTGTTGTCGTTTCCTCCAACTGGTCATAAGCAACCAACAGCTCGTCATGAGCCTTCTTCAATCGACGTGCAGCACGAATACGGAAGATGGTAAACACTATCATGGCCAGAATAATAAGTCCCACGATAATCATGGTATTACGATACTGGGCACGCTCTTGTTCCATCTTTAATTCGTCCACCTTGAAAAGAGTATTCATTTCGTTCAGCTGGTTGCGAATCTCAGCACCGCTGACAGAGTCCTTAACATGAATAACCTCTTGCAATAGTTGGCTGGCTTCCCGATACTGACCTAAACCACGCAAAATAGTTGCTCGCTGGTTCATGACACGAAGCGAGGCGTCAATATCGGTGTCGTCCAACTGCTGCATGCGTCGACTGTTCAACTCCAAGGCCTGATGGTAATCACCACGGTGGATGCAGAGTTCACTCTTATAGTACAACCATGCCTGACCAACATATTCTTCATCCAAAGGACTGCGCTGATGTACTTCTTCCAACAGTTTATCTGCCTTCTCCCACTCTTTCAATCCTAATGCGGCCTGAGCACAGGCTAAGTAATAGTAGGATTCAAGCACCTTTTGGCCTTGACCTTGTATCTTGTTCTCCTTGCAGAATTTCGTCAGAAAGGGTTCCCATTCCTTGGTCAACTGCTCCAGACGAGTATAATCCTTCATGTCGTTCAGCAGGTCGCCATAATACGAATAGAGATCAGCCATAGTGACGGGAACAGGACTGACCTCCTTCAGCATATCAAGTCCTTTCTGATAAGAGGCTGCACTTTCCTCCATATTGTGCATGTTGGCATAGACATTACCCATCAGGTAATATGCTATACCCATACCATAGGTTGACTTATGCTGACGGGCATCGTCAGCCATCTGCTGTACTTCACGCAAGGCAAAATTGTATTTGCCGCTAAAGACATAGGTATTTACCAAGTTTGTCCACAACTCGTAGTACTTGTTCCATATCTTCAATTCCTTAATCGTCTCCAAGTCCTGATGAGCATGGGCCAACATGGAGTCGGTCATATCGTAATTGTAAAACAGCACAGAACGCTCAACGAGGGATGTAGCCAACAGCGAATCCTTCTGTTGGTGCTGCAACTCAATGATATAACTGTTCAGCGCAGTAATTTGGGCTTCGGGATTTCCAGAACGAAGTGCCTGCTTGTAGATTTTCTCATAAGCTACTAAACGGGCATTTCCATGCAGGCGAGGCAATAATTGGCGTAGAGAATCGGAGCTATCAGCCCAAAGAGACATAGAGAAGCCTCCCCAGATAACCAATAGAACCAATAACATTCTCTTAACCATAAGCCTGAACGTTCTGATGCTTAAATCTTCAATTCCTTCATGATTTCGCTCATGCGCTGCAACGTCGAGATACGAGTTGGTACAAGCGGTAAGCGTAGTACATTCTGAATATATCCCATCTCATGCAACATCGCCTTAACACCGGCGGGGTTTCCGTCAACGAAGAGTAATGAGAACAAATCAATGAAACGATGATGAATCTTGCGGGCAGAATCATACTCACCCTTCATCTGCAGACGGATCATTTTGGAGAATTCACGAGGCAGGGCATTGCCTATAACGCTAATGACGCCGACTGCACCACAGGATATCATGGGGAACGTCAATGCATCGTCGCCAGAGATGACGTCGAAGTTGCGTGGCTTGTTCTTGATGATTTCATCCACCTGCTCCAGATTACCCGAAGCCTCCTTGATAGCAACGATGTTCGGACAGTCGTGCGCCAGCCGGACTGTAGTCTCTGCCTTCATATTCACACCCGTACGCCCAGGTACATTATATAAAACTACAGGTAGCTTGGTTGCGGCTGCAATCGTTTTAAAATGCTGATAAAGACCTTCCTGAGACGGCTTATTATAATAGGGGCAGACACTCAGAATGCCGTTAATGCCACGGAAATCGCCTGTTTTCAGCTCTTCGACGATGACTGCTGTATTATAACCTCCGCAACCCATCAAGATGGGTACGCGACCACCCACCAGATCAACTATCGTATTCTTAATCTTGTGCTTTTCCTCAGCCGTCAGCGTTGGAGTTTCACCTGTAGTCGCAAGTATGCAGAAGAAATCTGCACCATTTGCCAACTGATACTCTACCAGCCGGCCCAGTGATTTATAGTCTACTGACCCGTCTTCCAAAAAGGGAGTTATCAGGGCAATACCTAATCCCTTGAAGATATTATGTGCCATAAAAAATAAGAATTCTTGTTTTTATGCTGCAAAATTACACATTTTTATCGTAAAAGTTCACGGATTTGCCGAAAAAATTATTAAATTTGCAACGGAAATATTAATATATCTTGATTACATGCCTATATTGCTACGAAAACTAACCTTATTGACGATACTCTGCTGGCTGTGTGCATGCCAAGAGGGTAATCGTTTTGAAGGCATGCGATCTCAAGAGGAAAGTGAACGTTATCAGGCCATTAACGACTCAATGCAACACAGAACGCCCCATGCGTTGCGACTTATTCGCGAACAGATGAAGCAAGCCAAAGACTCGTTGACCTATTATGACTACTATCTGATGTACGGTAAGCACTTCCTCATTAACGAGCATCCTGACTCTCTCCTGCCCTACGCCTACCGGACGCTACAATTTGCAAAAGCGCAGGAACAACAGACGCCCAGGACTCGTGGATTGGCAGCCATGGCCACCAGTTCTATAGCTTCATACCACTATCTGCTACGCCACCAGGCTGACACCGTCATCCAGCTATATCAGCAAGCCTACCAACTCATGATGGAGAGCGATATCAAAGAAAACCTGCCAGACCTCAGTGCCAATCTGGCTGATGCCTATGTAGCCAAGTCTGACCTGCCTAATGCGTCAAAATGGTATCGAAGAGCACTTTTTCTAAACGACTCACTTGAGCTACCTTCCAAACGGACGTTAAGTCTCTACATGGGACTGGGGCGAATCTATACCATGCTGGGCGACTACGAACAAGCCAAGAATTTCTATGAGATGACGGACAAACGGTTTGACGAGATGAAGCCAAACATACAGTCCTACTTTCTCAACAACTACGGCAACTACTTCTATTTTCAACATGACTACCGACAGGCGCTCAACACTTTCCGCAGACTGAAAGCACACCTTGAGCGCTACCACGCGGAACAGAACTTCGACATGTACCTCTGCAAAATCAATATGGCAGACGTATTCTTGAACCTTCATCAGACAGACTCGGCCAGTATTTATGTCAAAGAGGCAGAATCATTTTTCAGAAAGTATCAAGTCAATGACGGAATCTACTATGCTCAAACCATTCGGCTAGGCATCGCCCTACAGGAATTCAATAAAGACAAAGCACAACGCATTCTGCAAGAACCGACTCCTACCATCCAGGACATCAGTCTTCTCAAGATTCGAGCCAACTACATGTATCATTACTATGCGGCCATAGGCGACTATCAAAAAGCTTATGCTGCCATGGAAGAAAGCCTGCATCTGAACGATTCCACGCGCTATGAGAAAATACACATGCGTTCTTCAGACATCTTGACCCGCCTCACGGAAGACACCATACGCCTACATCACCAGTTGGCCATGGAACAGCAGAAACTGATATACGCTAAAAGGAGTATTGGTGGTTGGATACTTGTAGCTGTACTCATCTTCATCATCATGGGACTGCTACTATGGTTCAACCATGAACGCAAACGCCGGCTACAGTTGCGACTGGACATGTTGACGCTACGAATGGAAAATACTCGCCAGCGTGTATCGCCTCATTTTGTTTTCAATGTACTCAATTCACGCATGATGCATACTGACCAGCAGGAAGCTGACCAGTTGATGAAGCTGACAAAGTTAATACGCGCTAATCTGGATTTAACTCGTAAGAATATCGTAACGCTGAGTGAAGAGTTGGACTTCGTCAGCCAATACGTGGAGATTGAGAAGCAGTTTATTGGCGAAGACTTCGAATTCAGCATTCAAGCTCCTGACCGAGAGCAGTTGGAAGAAATCCGAATCCCCTCCATGATGGTTCAAATACTGACGGAGAACGCTATTCTGCACGGCTTGAAAAACAAGGACGGTAAGAAACGCCTATGGATTCAGGTTACAAAAGACTCCGAACAGACCCGCATCAGTGTCAATGACAACGGTCCAGGATTCGACATCCTTCGTTATAATAGCAAACGAACCCGTACAGGTTTGAACATCATCCGGACTACTATTAGTATTATCAATCAGGAGAATTACGCCAACAAGATGAGTTTTGACATCCGAAACGATAACGGATGCCATGCCATTCTGACTATTCCACATGACATTCATTTCACTCACTTATAAACATGATTAAAATTGCCATTATAGACGACGACAACGCCTCCATTGAGGCCCTCGTCCAGATGTTGAAAGCATTCGACGACACCACAATCGTCGGAAAGGCTAACAACGGCACCAAAGGCATCAGTCTGGTCAGACAGGAGCAACCCGACATGCTGTTCTTGGATGTTGAGATGCCCGATATGACTGGACTGGAATTCCTCAGTCAGATGAAGAGCATCCAGGAACATCCTTGCCAGGTTATCATCTATACTGCTCATGAAAAGTATATGTTGCAGGCATTCCGTGACAAGGCTTTTGACTTCCTGCTCAAGCCAGCCTCTATGGATGAGCTTACAAAAGTAATGCAGCGCTATCACATGGAAACAGCCAAACGGCCTACTCCAGAACAGAAAGACCCCGACAAACTGCTATTCTATATCAATGCATCAGATTTCCGTATCGTCAACACAAGCGATGTCTTTCTCTACCAGTATAATCATGAGCAACGCTCTTGGGAAGTCTTTTTCTCCGGATGCGAAGCTCCTGTTCGCTTGAAGCGATCTACCAACAACGAAAGTCTGTTGGCTATGAGTCCACATTTTGTTCAGGTCAGCCAACGTCATATCATCAACATCAACTATCTGATGGAAGTGAGCGATGGCATCTGTCGTTTCTACCCTCCCTTTGACCATTTCAATCATGTCAAGGTGGGACGAGCCTTCCGCAAACAACTCACTGACCGTTTCGCCACTCTTTAACCTACACATTCCTGACATGAAAAAGGCATTTCTTACATTAACCATATTTACCATTGCTTCACTCACTATTGCCCAGCAGGCAGATATGGGGAAGTTGTCTTTTTGGCTGACTGAGACAATGATACGACAACAGACTCACAGCAGCAGGCATGTTGCCGATGAATCACCCAGGCTCACCACCACTTTCATCAAATTGAAGCATGGAATCGGCAATGATTTACTAAACGACTATGGTTGTAAGATTTATGCCCAGCTGGGTGACATTCGCATCGTCACAATACCCGTCAGTCAGTTAGAAGCGCTGGCAGTTCATCCTGACGTCATGCGCATCGAGGCCAGTCCATCCGGACAACCCACACTGGATCTGACGTCACAAGTTATCAATGCTTTGCCAGCATATCAACAAACGTCTCAACACCAAGCCTTTACAGGCAAAGGTGTCGTAGTGGGAATTATGGATGTAGGCTTTGACCTTACACATCCTACATTCTATAGCGGGCAGACATTGGAGGGCTATCGCATCAAGACTTTCTGGGACCAACTGGACAAGGAAAGCCAGACAGACATCTTCCCTGTAGGTCGCGAATACAACACGCCAGAAGATATTCTTTCATTAGGCTGTTCTACGGATGCGAAAACACAGAACCACGGAACGCATACGACAGGCATTGCCGTCGGCAGCGGATTCGATACGGCTTTTCGCGGAATAGCTTATGAGAGCGACTTAGCCTTGGTAGCCAATGCCGTAACCAGTGACACCATATACATCGATGCTAAGGATTACGACAAATACACCTCTGCCACCGATGCATTAGGATTTAAGTACCTTTTCGATTACGCCCAGCAACAGGGTAAGCCCTGTGTGGTTTCATTCAGCGAAGGCTATACGCCCTATTTGGACAAGGACGACCAACTCTACAGCGAATTTCTGGAAATGCTGATTGGTCCGGGACGTATTCTCGTCAGCTCAGCAGGCAACGAAAGTCTCAATACCACCTATATGGAGAAGCTGGAAGGAGTAGAGGCAGCAGGCAGTTTCCTAAACGTTTCCAATAAGGCAGCCCACTTTCGTGTTTTGTCTGATGGCGAGCCCACCATCAGGCTAATATCCTATCAGGAGCCAACCGTTGTGTCCCAAGAACTCCGCATGCAGATGCACAACGATTTATGGAAAGACAATATGCTGTACGACACATTGTTTATTTCTCAAGATACTTGCGCCGTTTCCATTAAACGCTATTCGTCAGAACTCATCAACGGCCAGACTATGTATCTCATGACACTTACCGCCAACCGACCGCTGAACCAACTTCCCCGTATCGCTTTTGTAACTGAAGGCATTGAGTGTCGTACAGAAGTATTTGGAAGCTCCAGCAACCAGCTTTTGAATCAGGATACCGATCCTCGATGGAACGCAGCCCAGCGAGGTCACAATGTACTGGCTCCGGGATGTCTGAGTGCGCCAATTTGTGTCGGTTCGACATCACATCGTCAGTCGTATGTCAATGCCAAGGGTGAAACGGTAAAGAGCAGCTACGACGTCAAACCTGGCGAGTGGTCGCCATTCTCATCAACGGGACCAACTATGGGAGGACTGATGAAGCCTGACGTGGCGGCACCAGGACAGAACGTCATTTCCAGCATCAGCAGTTATTACTTTGCCGCCCACCCCAACTCAACCAGAACCCATGTGGCCTATTCTGAGGTCAACGGCACAACTTATCCTTGGGCCAGCAATGGAGGAACATCGATGTCCACTCCTGCCGTTGCCGGAGCCATAGCCTTGTGGTTACAGGCAAATCCAAACCTGACAAAGGAAGACATCATGGCTACGCTGCAACGCACCTGCAAACATCCGGAGGAAGGACTGTCGTACCCCAACGAACGCTACGGCTATGGTGAGATTGACGTCTATCGGGGACTGCTGGACGTTTTGGGTATAACCGGTATTTCCGACATCAGCCTCCACCAGCCACGCAACGTAGATGTGTTTGCACAGAACGGACTGTTACATCTTTCTTTCAGCAAAACACCTTCCACACCTGTAGAATTATGCATCTATACCACAGGAGGGACAAAGATATACCAAAAAATGCTGGACGTCAAGCAACATGAGATAACATTGCCGTTACCATCATCCCTGAAGGGTGTCTACGTGATACAATTAAAAGGAGAAAAAGGAGTAACTGGTTCACAACTGATTAGAAGTTAATGCCAACAGGCCACCTACGGAATCTGCACAAAACAACCATTTCGAGCAATAACTGTAAATTATTGGCCAGAATCAGCATCTAATTGATAATTATTTTGTAATTTTGCCCACATGAAAGACAAAGAAGCATTGAGAGAAGGACTGAAAAGCTATCCGCAACTGAAGCGATGGCTCGATTTCCTCGTCATGAATCAACGCGATGCCCGTCCTCGCTGGTATATCCGGCTGCTGGCACCTTTGTATCAGCGTCGTGGTCGTGGGGCGAAAATCTACCATAGCGTCAGGATGGACACTCCGCCCTATCGTCGCTTCTGGCTGGGACGGCATAGTGTCATTGAATCCTATTGCTGCATCAACAATGCTATGGGCGATGTCACCATTGGCAGTTATACCCGCATTGGTCTGCATTGTACCATCATCGGACCTGTACACATCGGAAGCCACGTCAATCTGGCACAAGGTATCACGGTGACAGCCCTCAATCACAACTTTCAGGACACGTCACTCCACATTGACCAGCAGGGTGTATCGACCAAGCCAACAACCATTGGTGATGATGTCTGGATTGGTGCCAATGCTGTCGTGCTGCCTGGTGTCACCGTCGGCAATCATGCCGTCATCGCTGCAGGTGCCGTCGTTACGCACGATGTTCCTGCTAACACGGTGGTCGGCGGAATACCAGCCAAAGTACTGAAAACCCTCTAACCTCTCACCTCATAACTCTTAACTTCCATGAAGATTGGTATAGAAGCACAGCGTATTTTCCGCAAGAACAAGCACGGCATGGATTATGTCGTGCTGCAGGAAATCCGAGAGCTTAGCCGCATGCAGACGCCTCATGAGTTCTACGTTTTCGTAAAACCGGGCGACGACCCTTGTGTGGAGAGTACAGAGCATGTTCACATCATTGAACTTCGTTGTCCCTCCTATCCGTTGTGGGAACAATGGGCGCTCCCCCGCGCTGTTCATCGATACGGCATCCAGCTACTGCATTGTACCAGTAATACTGCTCCGCTGTGGAGTCCGGTTCCACTGGTGCTGACGCTGCATGACATTATCTTCTTGGAGCCTCGCGACAAACAGAACCACTCTATTTATCAGAACTTAGGATGGCTCTATCGCAGACTGGTAGTGCCCCGCATTCTACCCCATTGCCGCCGTATCATTACCGTTAGCGACTTCGAGTTGCAGAACATCATCGGAAAACTACACATACCACGTGAACGGATGGCTATGATTCATAATGGCTACAACGATTGGTTCCGTCCCGTCGACGACAAGGACGAGGTATATAAAAAATATATCAGCGACAAGGGATACTTCTTCTTCCTTGGCAATACTGACCCCAAGAAAAATACTGAGCGTACACTTGTAGCTTACGCCAAATACCTGCGTCAGTCAATGACGAAGCGTCGCCTGCTGATGGCCGACCTCAACAAAGAGTATCTGGACGACATCATCCGTCGCAACGGTATTGAGGACATCCGCCAGCATATTGTCATGCCTGGATACATCGTCAACAGCGACCTGCCATATGTCTACAACAATGCCTTTGCCTTCCTCTACACCTCGCTGCGCGAGAGTTTTGGCATTCCACTTTTAGAAGGGATGGCATGCGGCACGCCCGTTATTACCAGTAACACATCGTCCATGCCTGAAATTGGCGGCTCAGAGGCCATTCTCGTCAATCCGGAGTCGAGCGACGACATCGCCCAGGCCATGCTACGGTTGGAGACGGATGCTGCTTTCTATGAAAAGCAACGACAGATAGGCTTGCAACGTGTTAAGTTATTCTCGTGGCGTAAAACAACTGAGCAGCTGCTAAAGGTCTATCAGGAGTTAGAAACCGAACTTAAGTAAGAGCACTTATGTCTGTAAGCAAGAACCAAATAAAACTTGTTAAATCACTGGATTTCAAGAAGAACCGCCGTAAGGAAGGTTTATTTGTAGCCGAAGGTCCCAAGGTGGTCGGCGACCTGTTGAGGGCTGGCTTCACCTCGCACTTTATCTTTGCAACGGAGTCTTATCTAAAAGATTTCAGGAATGCCTTGGCTGTGACGGACGAGGAACTACGCAAGTTGTCGTTCCTACAGCATCCGCAGGGAGTGCTGGGCGTATTTCAAATACCAGCCCCACTCACCCCTCAGACATCATTCATCAGCCCTCATTCCTCAGCCCTCGCATTGGCTTTGGACGGTGTGCAGGATCCTGGTAATATGGGTACCATCATCCGCATTGCCGACTGGTTCGGCATAGACACCATCTACTGTTCGCCCGATACTGCCGATGCCTACAACCCCAAGGTTGTCCAGGCAACGATGGGTAGCATTGCGCACGTACATCTTATTTATTGTGATCTGGTGGAATTGCTATCTCATGCTGACTGTCCTGTCTACGGCACACTACTCGACGGTCAGGACATCTATCGTCAGGAGTTATCCTCTGAAGGCATCATTGTGATGGGTAACGAGGGAAACGGCATCTCTGAGGCAGTTCGTCCATTGATTACGCACCGTCTGCTGATTCCCAACTTCAACCCCCATGCGGCTACTGCGGAAAGTCTGAACGTAGCCATTGCAACGGCCATCACCTGTTCAGAGTTCCGTCGCCGCTAAAACCCTTTAAGTGCTTCGTAGATGCGCTGCACGGGAAGTCCCATCACGTTGAAGTAACTGCCATTCAGGGCTGTGACGCCAATGTAGCCAATCCATTCCTGAATGCCATAGGCTCCGGCCTTGTCCATCGGCTGGTAGCGCTTCACATAGTAGTCTATCTCCTCCTCCGTAAACACCTTGAACGTCACGTCCGTCTCCACCGAAAAACTGACCTGCTTGTCTCTCGTGGTGAGGGTTACGCCGGTGATGACTTGATGAGTCTTACCACTGAGTTCGTGCAACATACGACAGGCATCAGCCTCATTCTTGGGTTTTCCCAATACCTCGCGTCCTAACACCACAATGGTGTCGGCAGTAATCACCAGTTCATCCTCAGCCATCGTGGCCAGATAGGCAGCGGCCTTCTTCTTTGAGATATATTCCGCTATCTGTTTCGTCGGCAGGTCGTGGGGGTACGACTCGTCGATATCCTTGATGATACGCACCTCGAAATCGAGGTCCAATCCTGCCAACAGTTCTTTTCTCCTGGGCGAATTACTCGCCAAAATAATCCTATAATGCGGTAGCATATTCTTCACTTATCACTTCCAAAGCGGAAGCAAATTCTTCACTCTTCATTCTTCACTCTTCACTTACCATCCGAACGCCTTCTCGTCCTTCAGCCACTTGCCCTGGGCCTTCAGTGTCTGTTCTATGACATCCCGTCCGCAGCCTTTCCCGCCATCATAACCACTGATGTAGATGCTGACCTCGCGAATCTCATGACAAGCATCTTTGGGACATACTGGACACCCCACGCGATGCATCACCTCCAAATCGGGAATATCGTCGCCCATGAACATCACCTCGTCGTCCTCCAGTCCGTATTTGGACTTGAACTCCTCGTAGGTTTTGATTTTTACGGCAGCACCTAAGTAGATATCCTCCATGCCCAAGCCTTCATAGCGCGTTCGCACAGCTTCTATCTTACAACCGCTTATGATGGCGATACGCAGTCCCATCTTCATGGCCAGCTGAATGGCATAGCCATCTTTGATATTGACGGTGCGCAGCGGCGTGCCTTCCAAGTCGAGGGCGATGGTGGAACACGACAAAACACCATCGAGGTCAAACACGATGGCTCGTATCTTCTGTAAGTCGTAATGGATCATGTGGTTCTGTTGCTTTTTGATGAATACTCTTGGATAGCAGTCGGTAGATGTCTTGCAGTACAGGTTCGTCAGCCAGCAGGTCGCTCTGCATGTTGATTACGTTCTCGTCGTAGCGCACGGCGGGTCCCGTCTGTGCGTCCTGCGGGTGCATCTCGTGAACCTTCCGCGCCGTCTCGTCAATGAGTGGCAGCATGACGTCGAAGGGCAATCCCTTCTTCGCCAGTACATCCGCGGCCAGCGCATAGCAGTGGTTGGCGAAGTTGCACGCAAAGACGGCAGCCAAATGTAGGTACTTACGGTCTGCGGTCGACAGTTCGTAGACTTTCTGGCTGACTGAATCAGCCAGCACACGAAGCACGCCCAATGTTTCGGCGGTTGCGTCAGCGCTGGTCGTGTGGTCGGCCGTTGCGTCAGCGCTGGTCGTGTGGTCGGCGGTTTTGCCGTCGACAGCGGCTTTGCCGCTTCCTCCCGTCTCGATAAATATGGGTATTTCGCGGAAGCTCACCTGTCGCTCTTTCGAGAACGTCTGCATGGGATAGAACACGCCGTATCTACTGCAATAGCCCTCAAAGACATCAACGGACATCGAGCCTGCAGTATGCACAAAGAACTGGTCCTCCCTACCCTTCGTGGCATGAGCTATCACTTCCCGCAGGGCACTGTCCTTCACGCTGATGATGTAGACGTCGGCCTGCTGGGGAAGTTCCTCCAGCGTCCGACTATTGACGCTCGTCACGTCATGACCAGCCTGTTGCAATGCCGGCAACAGATTCGTCGCCAGCCGCCCCCGACCTATCAGTGCTATTGTCATTTCTAATACTTATCCACGTGAACGTTCTCCCACTTCAGCTTATCCTCGTTCTGAGGCTTGCGCTCGTCGGCCTTATAGCCCAACGCCAAGACGCAGAGGCACGACAGGTTTTCGGGAATGCCCAGCACACCCTGAATCACAGTGTCAGCCGATGTGCCGTCGCTGAGTCCACGGCCACGCATCTGCACCCAGCAAGAACCCAAGCCTAATTCCTCGGCCTGATATTGCATGGAGATAGCGGCTATGGAGCCATCTTCCACCCAGCAGTCGTTCTGCATGGGGTCGCCTAACACGACAATAGCCAGTCGTGCATCCTTGATAAACTGTCCACCCAAGTCCTTGGCATCTGACAGCTTCTCCAGGTCGGTCTTGTCTTCTACCAACACAAACTGCCAGGCGCGCTGACTCTTCGACGTAGGAGCCATCAAGCCTGCACGGAGTATTGTCTTCACATCCTCGCCGCTGATCTCCTGCTCCGTAAACTTACGATGCGAGCGGCGCTGTTGTACTAAATCCTTAAAGTCCATATCGTTGTTTTTTAGCTTTACGGCTGCGAAGTTACAAATAAAAATCGAATTTTGGCACGATGTTTGCAGAAAAATGAGCAGAACCAAGAAAGTTTATATAAATAAATAAGGTATATGCAAAAAGGTAACATCGGGGTTACTACTGAGAACATCTTCCCCGTTATCAAAAAGTTTCTCTACTCTGACCACGAGATTTTCCTGCGTGAGATGGTGTCTAACGCCGTCGATGCCACCCAGAAGCTGAAGACGCTGGCCCAGCAGGGCGAGTTCAAGGGCGACTTGGGCGACCTGACGGTACATGTATCGCTGGACGCCGACAAGGGCACAATCACCATCAGCGACCGCGGTATCGGTATGACTGAGGAGGAAATCGACAAGTATATCAATCAGATTGCCTTCTCGGGTGTCAACGACTTCCTGGAGAAGTACAAGGACAATGCCAACAACATCATCGGCCACTTCGGACTGGGCTTCTACTCTTCGTTTATGGTATCAAAGAAGGTGGAGATTATCACCAAGAGCTACAAGGACGGTGCCAAGGCTGTGAAGTGGAGCTGCGACGGCTCGCCGGCCTACGAGATTGACGAGGCTGAGAAGGAGGACCGTGGTTCGGACATCATCCTCTACATTGATGACGACTGCAAGGAGTTCCTCGAGAAGGCCCGCATCGAGTCGCTGCTCAACAAGTACTGCAAGTTCATGGCCGTTCCCGTAGCCTTCGGCAAGAAGCAGGAGTGGTCCAGCGAGAAGAAGGAGATGGTGGACACCGCTGAGGACAATATCATCAACAGCGTTGAGCCGCTGTGGACCAAGGCTCCCTCGACACTGAAAGACGAGGACTACCAGTCGTTCTACCGCACGCTCTACCCCATGCACGACGAGCCGATGTTCTGGATTCACCTCAACGTCGACTACCCCTTTAACCTCACGGGTATTCTCTACTTCCCACGCATCAAGTCGAACATCGACCTGCAGCGCAACAAGATTCAGCTGTATTGCAACCAGGTGTTCGTCACCGACCAGGTCGAGGGCATCGTGCCTGAGTTCCTCACGCTGCTACACGGCGTTATCGACTCGCCGGACATTCCCCTGAACGTATCACGTTCTTATCTGCAGAGCGACCGCGAGGTGAAGAAGATTTCGACCTATATCACCAAGAAAGTCGCCGACCGCCTGCAGGCTATCTTCAAGGAAGACCGCAAGGCCTACGAGGAGAAGTGGGACGACCTGAAGCTCTTCATCAACTACGGCATGCTCAGCGAGGAGTCGTTCTACGACAAGGCCAAAGACTTTGCCCTGCTGAAGGACACCGAAGGCAAATACTTCACCTTCGACGAATACAAGACGCTCATCGAGGGTGCTCAGAAGGATAAGGACGGCAACCTCATCTACCTCTACGCTACCGACAAGGAAGAGCAGTACTCCTACATCCAGGCCGCCAAGGACAAGGGCTACAGCGTGCTGATGCTCGACGGTCAGCTGGACGTTCCTGCCATCCAGATGCTGGAGCAGAAGTTCGAGAAGTCGCGCTTCACACGTGTCGACAGCGACATCATCGACCGTCTCATCGTCAAGGACGACCAGCCGAAGTCAAACCTGACAGAGGACGAGTCTGCCAATTTGTCACAGGTATTCCGTTCGCAGATGCCTAAGATGGAGAAGACGGAGTTCATGGTCGAGGTACAGTCGCTGGGTGCCGAACAGCGTCCTGTCGTCATCACGCAGAACGAGTGGATGCGCCGTATGAAGGACATGAGCCGCTTCCAGCAGGGCATGAACTTCTATGCCCAGATGCCCGACACGCTGAACCTTGTACTCAATGCCGACCACCCCTTGGTAAAGCGCGTGCTCGACGACTGCAAGGCCGGTACCGACGAGGCTCTGAAACCTATCGAGGCTGAGCTGAAAGGCCAGGAGGCTCGTCTGGCAGCCATCCGTCAGCAGCAGGAGAAGAAGAAGGCTGACGAACTGACACAGGACGACAAGGACATGAAGGCCGAGACCGAGAAGGCCGTCGAGGAGCAGAAACAGAAGAAACAGGAGGTGCTCAATGGTTTTGCCGCCAACAACGCCATCGTCCATCAGCTCATCGACCTCGCCCTGCTGCAGAACGGCATGCTGAAAGGCGAGGCTTTGGACAAGTTCCTCAAGCGCAGCGTAGAACTGATCAAATAGTCATAGTCACTATAATCACTATAGTTTCTATAGTCACAATAAAAGCGGCCGCTCGATGGAGCGGTCGCTTTTATGTTGTGCAGCGAGATTGGGCCTCGCCAGTATTCTTACTTGTCAGCCTCGGCAGCCTTAGTCCTGGGGTCATTGTCACCATACAGAGCATAGTAAGCCTGATAGCGGGGATAGCCCCAGTTAGACATCTGACGGTTGGGATCGTACTGCTTAGCCTTGTCGAACACCTCGACGGCATTCTGGAAGAACTCCTTGCGCTTGGCAGGATCCTCGGTAGTAGCGCCCTGCTGGTTGTAGCAGATGCCCAGATAGGTATAGATAACGGCGTTGTCGGGCTTAGCGGCAGAAGCCTTCTTCAGCCACTCGATAGCCTGAGGAGCATCGTTGGCACTCATAGCCATCAGACCCTTGCCTGCCAGAGCGGCAAAGCTATTGGGGAACTTAGCCAAGTGACCATCCAGCAGAGCCGTCTGAGCCTTTCTGTCCTTCATGCTGTCGTACATAGAGTTCAGCACGTCGAGAACGGTATCATTGTTGGGTTCCTTCTCATACAAAGCCTTCAGCTGGTTGATACAAGCCACTGAATCCTCGTGGGTCTTCAGATTGCTACGCATAGCCCACAGACGATAGTTCTCAGCATCAGCACGCTGGCTGGGATCCTTCATGGCAGCCTCCAGATAACGGTCTGCACGAGCGAAGTCCTTAGCCTCGAAAGCATAGCGGCCAGCGAAGTAAGCCACCTGTCCTGCATACTCAGCCTCGGGCTTGTGGTCCTGAGAAGCGAACATCGGGTCATTAGCTGAATCGGTAAAGGCACCCCAGTATTTCAGCACGGCAGCACTGTTACCCTTCTGAGCCTCCTCCTGACCGATGGTTACCAGATGGTGACGAACACCCCAGATGCGCTCGGCATTCTTCTTCTCAAACTTAGGCGACACCTTACCCTTGGCATTGGGCAGTTGGTCGTATTTGTTACACTCGATAGCCATATAGATAGCGTCGGAAAGCGCATCAGCCAGACCAATCTGGTCAACGGGCTTCTCCTTGCCACCAGTCTGCTTGGCAACCATGTTCTCGGCAATCGTACCGGTCTCATTGGAGACCTTGTCCATAGCGAGGTCGACGAGGTGGTTGTAGGCCTTGGCCTTCTCGCTGTTGTCAGCCAACTGGCCCAGCGAGCTTTGCACCAGCTTCGCAGCCTCGGCATAGTTCTTTGACTTGGTAATTGCCTTGAGGGCATCGCTGTCACCGGCAAAGGCTGTAGCGCTTGCTACGAACATCATTGCCATCATCATTACTTTTTTCATAATCACTTATTTTTAAGTTAAACATTCTTATTCGTTGTTCTCTGCATCATCGGCACTCTCAGGGGCATCGACCTGCGGGGTATCGATAGCTGCGTCCTGCAGCTCCTCATCGACAATCTCTGCCTCCTCAACGTCCTCTTCCTGGCTCGACATCACCTTGCAGACGCTGGCGATGGTGTCGTTCTTCTTGGTGAGGTTGATGAGGCGCACGCCCTGTGTGGCACGGCCCATGACGCGGACGTCGGCTACCTTCAGGCGAATGAGCACGCCGGACTTGTTGATGATCATCAGGTCGTTCTCGTCGGTCACCACCTTGATGGCTACCAGACGGCCGGTCTTCTCCGTAACGGCGAGTGTCTTCACGCCCTTGGTACCACGGTTGGTCTTGCGGTAGTCCTCAATCTCCGAGCGCTTGCCGTAGCCGTTCTCGCTGACAACCATGATGGTCTCCGTCTGCGGGTCGTTGACACATACCATGCCGACCACCTCGTCGTCGCCACCGTCGATGCGCATACCGATGACACCGGTCGACACACGACCCATGGTGCGCACCTGGTCTTCGTTGAAGCGTACGGCACGGCCGTTACGGTTAGCCAACAGCAGTTCGTTATGGCCATTGGTGAGACGAACGCCTACCACCTCGTCGCCCTCGTTGATATTGATGGCGCGAACACCTGCGGCACGAACATTCTTATACTGATCCAGACGGGTCTTCTTGATGATACCCTGCTTGGTGGCGAATACCACGTAGTGAGACTTCAGGAACTCCTCGTCGTTGAAGTTCTTCACGCGCAGCACAGCATTGATGGCGTCGTCGGGTTCGATGTTCAGCATGTTCTGGATGGCACGGCCCTTCGAGTTCTTGTCGCCCTCGGGAATCTCGTAGCACTTCTGCCAGTAGCAGCGGCCCTTCTGGGTGAAGAACAGCAGCGTGTTGTGCATCGTGGCGGGATAGATATACTCGGCGAAGTCGTTGTCGCGATGGCGTGCAGCCTTCGAACCCATGCCGCCGCGTCCCTGCTCATGGAACTCGTCCAGATGGGTGCGCTTGATGTAACCCATGTGCGAGATGGTGATGACCACAGGATCGTCGGGATAGAAGTCCTCGGCGTTGAACTCGTGGTCGAAGGGGATAATCTCCGTACGGCGCTCGTCGCCATACTTCTCCTTCACCTCCTGCAGTTCCTGCTTCATGACCTCCTTGCAACGCTCGGGGTTGTTCAGGATTTCCTCCAAGTCGGCAATGAGTTTCATCAGGTCGTCGTACTCCTGGTGCAGCTGGTCGACGCGCAGGCCGGTCAACTGACTCAGACGCATGTCGACGATAGCCTTCGACTGCAGCTCGTCCAGGTTGAAGCGCTGCTCCAGGTTACGCTGGGCGTCGCTCGGGGTCTTACTATTTCTAATAATGTGAACCACCTCGTCAATATTGTTGACGGCGATGATCAATCCTTCCAGGATGTGGGCACGCTCCTGAGCCTTGCGCAGGTCGTACTTGGTGCGACGGATGGTCACATCGTGACGGTGCTCGACGAAGTACTTCACGCACTCCTTCAGGCTCAGCAGACGGGGACGACCCTTCACCAGCGCGATGTTGTTCACAGAGAACGAGCTCTGCAGGGCTGTCATCTTGAACAGCTTGTTCAGCAGCACATTGGCATTGGCGTCGCGCTTGCAGTCGACGACGATACGCATACCCTGACGGCCCGACTCGTCGTTCACGTTGGCTACGCCCTCAATCTTATGTTCGTTGGCCAGGTCGGCGATATACTTCACCAGGTCGGCCTTGTTCACACCATAAGGAATCTCGGTGACGACAATCTTGTCGTGCGTCTCGGTGCTCTCGATTTCAGCCTTGGCACGCATCACGATGCGTCCGCGACCTGTCTCGTAGGCGTCACGTACACCCTGCAGGCCATAGATATAGGCACCCGTGGGGAAGTCGGGACCGGGAATATACTCCATCAGTCCGTCGGTGTCAATCTCGGGGTCGTCAATGTAGGCGCAGCAGCCGTCGATAACCTCGCCCAGATTGTGCGTCGGCATGTTCGTTGCCATACCTACGGCAATACCGTTACCACCGTTCACCAGCAGGTTAGGAATCTTCGTCGGCATCACGCTGGGCTCCACCAGCGAGTCGTCGAAGTTGTTCACCATGTCGACGGTCTCCTTCTCCAGGTCGTCCATGATGTGCTCACCCATCTTCGAGAGGCGGCACTCCGTGTAACGCATGGCAGCCGGCGAGTCGCCGTCCACCGAACCGAAGTTACCCTGACCGTCCACCAGCGTGTAGCGCATGTTCCATTCCTGGGCCATACGCACCAGCGCGCCATAAACCGACGAGTCGCCGTGGGGGTGATACTTACCCAGCACCTCACCGACGACGCGGGCGCACTTCTTGTACGGCTGAGTGGAAACGTTGTTGATACCCATCATACCATAGAGAATACGGCGATGTACGGGCTTGAAACCATCACGGACATCGGGCAAGGCACGAGCCACAATCACGGACATCGAATAGTCGATGTACGACGACTTCATTTCTTCCTCGATGTTGATTTTTACAATTCTGTCGTTGTCAAAAGTTTGATCCATTATTTTTTGTTATTTTGCGTTTAAGGCACTTTTAAGGCCCGCTGACGCGTTTTCACCTTTTTAAAAACCGTACAAAATTACTCATTTTTTCCGAGACAACGAAACATTCACGAAACATTTAAGCTATTTTTACACCTTTTCCTCACTTCTATCAACCATCGACCCATAGGTTCACGACTTTCGACCCATTCCTTCACAACCTTCGCCCCATACTTTCACGACTTTCGCCCCATAGGCTCGCTATCAGTCCGGACTATTCGGACTCGGAGTCCGAACGGTTCGGACGGGCAGTCCGGACTATCCGGACTCGGAGTGAGGACTATCCTCGCTCAGCGTGAGAACTATCCTCGCTCAGCGTGAGAACTATCCTCGCTCAGCGTGTCTTCTATGGTCTGATGCTTGAGCGACTCTTCAAACACATAGCCAAAGCCTGTGCGACTGACAATATTCTGAGCGTAAGAACCCAGTTTTTTGCGCAGGCGGGTCATGTTGACATCAACAGTACGGTTGGTAACAATAACACCCGCCCAGACGGTATCCATCAGATACTGACGGGAAAGCACCTTGCCGCGGTTAGCCAGCAGCAAGTGAAGCAATGCAAACTCGGTGGGGGTGAGACTCACGGGATTGCCGTCAACAGTGGCAGTCTTCTTGTCGAGGTTCAGGTTCAGACCGCCATAGCTTAGCAAGTGCTTGCCCAGGCGGGCTTCGACGATGTTCATCACATAGTCGCCAATCTTCTCGCAATCGGCCACAATATCGTTATAGAACGTGCCGATGACATAGGAGTACTGATGTGAATTCACACCCATGACGGTCTCGCTACGCAACTGGTTGCGCAGTTCGTTAATGTCTTTCTCGATGACCAGCGAATCGGCGAGCGAGAGGTTCTTACGGCGACCGCTCACCACAACGATCATCTGCACCACGGCCTCGTTGACCAGTCGCAGCATATCGTGCAGTCGGGTGTATTGCTCGGCCGTGAAGTCTTCCTTGCGCTCACGCAGATGCTTCACCGTGCGGGCTATCTTGTAGCAGGCGTCGCCAATGGACTCCAACTCGCCTATCTGACGGAGCATGATGCGCGTCTTGTCCTTCGTCTCGTCAGACAAATGCTCGTTGCCCACCTGCTCCAGATAGTTGGCAATCTCTATCTCCATGTTGTCGGCGATGGTCTCGTAACGCTCAATGCGCACATACTGGCTCTCGAATTCCTTCTTGTCCTTCTCGTCGAAGAGTGCGCAGGTCATTCCGAACATGCGGTTCATGCGCTCGGCAAAGTGTACGATTTCCTTCTGTGCCTGCAGGACGCTAATTTCAGGGGTCTGCATCACGCCGCTGCTGATGAAGTGCAGCGTCGTAGGCTGCTTGTCTTCCGCTTTATTTTCCGGCATCAAGCGGCAGACGATGCGTTCCATTTGGGGAATGAAGCCGATGAGCAAGGCTGTGTTCAGCACGTTGAAACAAGTGTGGAATGTAGCCAGAACAACGGGCAGCAAGGTTGTTTGACCACCTTCCGAGGGATGGTAGCCCACCATGCTACAGACCATATCGACAAAGGGATAGAACACCATGAGCACCCAGATAACGCCAAATACGTTAAACAGCAGATGGGCCAATGCTGCGCGACGGGCGGCAGTACCGGCTCCAAGAGCGGCCAGGTTGGCTGTTGCCGTCGTGCCGATGTTCTCGCCCATCACCAAAGCAATACCCATATAGATGGGCAGCACGCCAGTAGAACAGAGCAGAATGGTAATGGCCATCACCGCTGCCGATGACTGAACGACGCAAGTAATGAGGGTGCCCGCAAGCAGAAAGGCAAATATGGTGAGATAGCTGCCTGTATCAAACGAAGCGAAGAAACTGACGACATCCTCGTTGTGTGCCAAGTCCATATCGCGTCCCACGCTGCTCAGCATAACCAGCGACCAGAACAGGAAGGCCAGACCAAAGAGGAAATCGCCAGCCACTCGGTGGCGCTTCTTATAGATGAGTACCATGCCGACGAGGAAGGCCGGAAAGACGACAACCGTCAGGTCGATATTGTAGCCTAACGACATAATCCACGCCGTAAGCGTAGTGCCGATGTTGGCTCCCATAATAACCGATATGGCCTGTGCAAGTGTAAGTAGTCCTGCCGATACGAACGATACTGTCATTACCGTCGTAGCCGATGATGACTGCACGGCGCAAGTCACCATCATACCTGTCAGCATGCCGCCGAACCGGTTGCCAGTCATGCGGCCTAAGATGTGTCGTAAACTGGGGCCCGCCATCTTCTGCAAGGCGTCGCTCATCGTCTTCATGCCGTAGATGAGCAATGCCAGCGAGCCAAGCAGTCTGAAGAATAATTCTGTAGTCATATCTTCGTCTGTATTGATTTTGTGGTGCAAAGATACAAAAGCATAGCTAAACAGACGAATAATAGTGGTTACAATTCGGTTACATCCACGCTCGGACGCCTGCCTGGACGAAGGCGCACAGGATGGTCAGCAGCAAGATTGCCATCGGCACCCTTAGCAGAGCCTCATCGTAGACAGTAGGCTTGGTAACGCGGCAATAGAGGCGGTAGACCGTATAGCCCACCAATGCTCCCCAGCAGAGTCCTACGGTGATGTCACCAGGATAATGGACGCCGAGGTAAAGGCGCGTCCAGCAGTTGATAAGCGACCACGCAACCATGAAACACACGAAGAGGCGATGGCGCATCAGCAAAGAGAAGAACATGGCGATGCTGAACGTGTTGGCAGCATGGGCAGAGAAGAAACCGTAGTTGCCGCCACGATAGCCGTTGACAACGTCAACCAAGGCACCAATCTCAGGGTCGTGGGTAGGACGCCAGCGGGCAACAAGGGGCTTGACAATCGAATCGTCGACAGTTCCAGCCAGCAGGACGCAGAGACCTGCAGCGAGCATAACGAAGAGTATCTCGCGGTAGTTGCGGCCATAAGTTTTTACTAAGACGTAGAAAAGACCCAGATAGAGGGGAATCCACGTCTTGGCGTTGGTCAGCATCAGGACAACGTAGTCCAGGAACACGCTATCGCTACCGTTTACGGCCAGCAGCAGCTGTTTGTCAAATTGAATCAGTTCTTCCATGATTTTATTCTATTTCGATATTTCGGTATGTCGATATGTCGGTATTTCGAGGTCAAATCACTTCTATCTGCTTGGTCTCCAGCCAGCCTTGTTTACCATCGGCAACACGGATTTCCTTCCAGTCGCGCATGCTGTTGTCGGTGATGGTAACCTTCGTGCCCTCATGCAGAATGAACAGGTCGGTACCATTCTTGGCTGGCGTACTCTTGACATTAACGGCCGAGCGAATGATAACGGCTCCCGAACGATGCACGAGATGGCCTTTCTGCTGCCAGGCAAAGAGGTTACTGACGGCAAACAGCACGACAAACATTAAGGCTCCGAAGAAGCCGATCTTGCGTAGAACCACTGGGCCTGCAAAGAGGTAGAGCAATGCCAGCACAATGGCTGCCACGAGCGAGAACACCGCCGTCCACGCCCAACCGTCGACACTGGTGAAGTTAACTAGCGCACGATACCATGTAACAAAGAACATCTCGGACTCTGGCACCACCTTGTCGATGGTCTTCGAGCGAGCCATCTGCAGGTTGAACTTGATGTCGCGGTCGCCGGGTGACAACAGGGCAGCACGTTCGTAGTTGATGATGGCTTGCGGAATGTCGTCCATGCGGTAGTAGCTGTTACCCAGATTATAGTACAGCTCGGCGCTGACACCATGCTTAAGCAGTTCCTCGTACATACGAGCTGCCTGCTGATAGTGCTCATGGACATAAGCGCTGTCGGCCTCAGCCTTCGTGGCAGCAGCAGAGGAGAGCGGTAAGAGGTGGGCAGCGAGCGTAATGACCACAAGCAATACAAGTCGGGCTGCACCACTATCCATCTTGTTTCTCGCATCTTGTTTCTTGCCTTTCTTCATCGTCGTAGCAATGCTGGTAATAGCTGTTATAGCCATATCGTAAACCTTATTCATATTGCCTGTGGCGTCGCCCGGTGCATAGCGCGCAAACTCGCACTCGTCCAACGCTCCGATGAACTGGCTGATGGTATCGGCTGCGACATTGTGGTCGGTAAGCTGCTGGCTGATATTCTCGCGCGACAGCTGTTCGACGGGCATGCTGAGCTTGTCGCCCACGTAACCCCACAGAGCGCGCAGCACCTCGTCGTAGAAGTCGTTGGCACGACCTGACTTCATCAGCGCAGCAGCCTTCTTCAGTCGTTTAGTAGCCACCTTGTTAGCCTTGCCGGCACGCTGTTTCATGATGTCGGCGTTCTCAATAGCACGGCGACGGAAGATGACAAACAGCGAGATAAAGGCCAGCAACAGCACGCCCAGTGTCAGCCAGTAGGACGTAGAACCGAAGAAGAACTCGCCCTGCAGACGCTGGCGGGTAGCACCGGTCTTGATGTGACGGATATCGTTGCCCAACTGACGCACGTCTTCCTGACCACCGAACGAGGAAACGGTATTGGTGCCGTCGCCCTTGGCAACCTGAAGCTTGAAGCCCTCGGTGTGGAGGGTCTTGTAAGCACCGCTATGGGTATCGAAGTAAACGTACTCGATGGGCGGGACCTCAAAAGTTCCCTGATGACGCGGCACGGCCAGGAAGTCGTAGCTGATGCTGCCCTCCAAGCCATTGACGGTCAACTTGGTATTGTCTGTCACCTTGGCGTCGTAGACGTCGAAGTCCTTGGGGAACTTGACGATGGGTTGCTTGAGCAGTTTCATGTTGCCAACACCGCTGACAACAACGTGCAACTTGACGGGATCGTTAGCCTTGACCTCAGTCTGTTCCATCTGTGCCGTGATGCTGAATGAGCCTACGCCACCCGAGAAATTAGCAGGGCGCTGGGGCAACGGGTCGACCTGGATGGTAGTACCCGGAGCCTTGATCTTCTTCTTCACCTCGATGTAGCCGCTGCCACCGTTAAAGAACGCCTCGAAGGGATCGATGTTGCGGTTCTGCTGAACCACAATGCCGTCGTAGGTAATAGAAGGTATCTCGAGTTTGCCCGTCATCTGCGGGAACATAACATACTGCTGCCACGTCACGGTGCGGTACTGGCGACCGTGGTAGCTTTCCACCTTGAAGCTCTTCTCCTGTGGCAGAGGCACCTCACGGGTGTAGAAGCTCTTCAGGTCGGGCATCTTGCCGCTGAGCTGCGTCAGTCCGACCAGGGTGTAAACCTTATATGTTAATAAAATAGGTTCCTGCTCGCGCACGTGAGACTTAGAAGCGGTAACCTTGATGAAGAGGTCGTTTCCGCTGATGGCACTACCTGCCGGACGCACCTCCTGTCCGGGCTGCTGGCGCTGTTGTGCCCCACCCTGACGACCGCCAGTCTGTGCCTGGCCGCTGACCTTGATGTGCAATTCGTTGGAGCGGATGGTCTTGCCGCCCACAGAAGCCTGTGCAGGGGGAATGGTGAAGGTGCCGTTCTTGGTGGCAGACAGAATATAGGTATAGGTCACAGACGACGAACTGCTGACGTGGCCATTGGCCATCTGGAAACTCGACTGCGTAGACGTGCTGGGACCCATCAGCACCTCCAGTTCTTCGGGGATGTTGCCTGCACGGAAGTTCTTTACATCGTCCGTATTAACCGTATAGCTCAGTCGGAACTGCTCGCCTACGGCCACCTGCTGCGGAGCACGGCCTGTAATCTGTTGGGCCAAAGCTGCGAGCACAGTGCATTGTAACATGAACAGCACGAAGAGTGCTCGCACGGAACACATTGTAAATCCTTTATTATAGCGTAAAACTCCTATCATGATTCTACCAATTTTTCTCCAAACTGCGACGCTTGGGTTGCTGCATCTTCTTCATGCGCTCCTGCGTCTGTTTTTCTTCTTGTATGGCAGCGTTGAGCATCTGCTCGGCATTCTCACGACTCATCTGCGGCTGTTGTGGCTGTTGTTGCTGTTGCTGCTGCTGTTCATCTTTCTTCTGGTCTTGCTTCTGCTCGTCCTGTTTCTGCTGCTGGTCTTTCTTGTCCTGATCCTGCTTCTGCTGATTCTGCTTGTCCTGCTGGTTCTGTTGCTGCTGATTCTTCTGCTGACGTTTGCACACAGCCAGATTGTAACGTGTCTCATCATCAGCAGGATTCAGTCGGAGTGCTTCCTTATAAGCCTCAATGGCCTCACCGTACATCTTCTTGTTCTGACAGATGACTCCCATATTATGATAGGCCTGAGCCTTACGTAATGGAGCGGTCTCCAACTTGGCAGCATTCTCGAACTGGCTGACGGCCGACGAATCCTTACGTTGAGCCAGCAAGGCATTGCCCAGATTGTAGCTGGCCTGGGCATTGCGTGGATTCTTCTCTACCGCCTTGCGGTATTGAATCTCGGCATCGGCATAGTTGCCTTGACGGAAGAGCTTATTGCCCTGACGCACCAGTTGACGGTCGGTTTGGGCTTGCATGCCAACAGCAGCCAACAACAAAACAATCACAGCAGCCTTGCGCTTGAACAACGAAATACGTCGAAGCAAGGGATTCTTAATCTCCAGCAGGCAGGCCTCGATGATGAGTAGCAACAATACGAGGATGCCCACGGCCTGAAACTGTTCATCAAAATCGCTGTAGATGGTGCTGGCAATCTCTTTCTTCGAGAGTTGGTCGAGCTCAGTGTCCAACTGTTCCTGGGCACGACTATTGTTTTCGACATAGATATAGGCACCGCCACCGGCCTGTGCCACCTGACGACACATCTCCTCGTTCAAACCCGTCATCACCGTCTGTCCTGTGTTGTCCTTCAGGTAGTCGCCATTGCCCACAGGAATAGGAGCTCCATTAGGAGAACCAACGCCCAGGACATAAACACGCATACCCATATCCTGTGCTTCTTTGGCAGCCTCCAGCGCCCCACCCTCATGATCTTCGCCGTCGGTAATGACAATAATGGCCTTACCGACGCCTTCCTGCTGGGTGAAGCTATGCGATGCCATACTGATAGCAGCAGCAATATCAGTACCTTGTGTGGCCATCATGGACGGGTCAATTGTCGACAGAAACATCTTGGCAGACACATAGTCGCTGGTGATAGGCAACTGTACGAAAGCATCACCAGCAAAGACAATGAGCCCGATTTTGTCATTGGTAAAGTTGTCAACCAGGTTCTCGACCATCATCTTTGCACGGTCCAAGCGGCTGGGAGCAACATCCTCGGCCAGCATGGAGTTGGAGATGTCCATACAGATAATGGTTTCTATGCCAGTGCGCTTCTCGTGGCTAATCTTGGTACCAAACTGCGGACGGGCCACCATCACGATAAGCAAGGCCAATGCCGTAAGCAACAGACAGAACTTAACCAACGGACGGAAACGCGACACATCGGGCATGAGTTGACGCACCAACTCCGGGTCGCCGAACTTACGCAACCGCTTCTTCTGCTGATAAACCATCAGAAAGCGGATGGCCGCCAATACGGGTATCAGCAGTAAAAGGTACAGATATATAGGGTCTTCGAATCGAAACATCGAGTTATTTTCTATTTAACTATTTACAATTTACTATTTTCTTTAAGGGAGCTTGCGGAAGATGGTTATTCTAAACAACATCTCCAACAGCAGCAGTATCAGGGCGGCGAGGGCATAGGGTTGGTAGGCCTCGTAGCGTTTGCTGAACTGTTTGACGTTCATCTTCGACTTCTCCAGTTTATCAATCTCTTCGTATATCTTACGGAGCTCGCGGTTGTTGGTGGCGCGATAGAACTCGCCATCGGTTGCTGCGGCAATGTCGCTCAGCATCTTCGTGTCAATCTCGACGGGAACGTTGACATACTGTACACCACCGGCGACTGGCATCGGATACGGAGCCAATTTATTGGTACCGACACCGATGGTATAGACTCGGATGCCGAAGGTCTTGGCAATCTCAGCAGCCGTCATAGGCGACAAGTCTCCTCGGTTGTTACTACCGTCAGTCAGCAGGATGATGACCTTGCTCTTGGCCTTCGAATCCTTCAGACGACTGACGGCATTGGCCAGTCCCATGCCAATCGCTGTACCGTCTTCGATAAGACCGCGCTGAGCAATATCGGTACGGACGTTCTGCAGCAGGTTGAGAAGCGAGGCATGGTCGGTAGTCATCGGGCATTGGGTAAAGGCCTCACCGGCAAAGATGGTCAGACCGATGTTGTCATCGGGACGTCCCGTAACAAACTCCGCAGCGACCTGTTTGGCTGCTTCCATGCGGTTGGGCTTCAGGTCTTCTGCCAGCATTGACGTCGATACGTCCATCGCCAGCATGATGTCGATACCCTCAACGGTTCTGTTTTTCCACGAGTTTTGTGTCTGCGGACGAGCCAGTGCCAACACCAGCAGCACAAAGACTGCCACCCGCAACCATAGCTGCAGCGGCATCAGCGCCACTTTCCACGAACGGGTCACCAGTCGGTATATCGACGTGTCGCTCATGCGCATCGTTGGCTCCGTCTTTCTCCTGTACAGCAGATACCATACTAAATAAGGTATCAGCAGGAGCAACAACAGCAGATATTCTTTATTGGCAAATTCCATTCTTTAAATCTTTGAACTTAATCTTCATGATCACTTACACCAACAACTGCCAGAGGCTGTAGAGCACGTAGCACAACAGCAGACAGACTGCGATGTTGACAACCCAGATAACAGTCTTCAACACACGACGCGACTGTTGCGTCTTCTGTTCCTGCTCGGAGAGTTGCGGTTTGACGACCTCCTCGGTAGGTTGGTTCTCGAGCTTCGTCTGATTGATGAAGTCGATGGCATTGACCAGATTGGCGTCGTTCTCGTTGATCATCGTCGAGTATTTGGCAAACTTCACCAGGTCGGCAGTAGTGAACAGTTGGCGCAACTCGTCCAGCGACTGCTGGTCGGTCTGCATCAGACGGTCGATGATTTCCGAACTGGTCATCTCCATAGCTGAGAATCCGTAGCGCTCCTCGATGTAACGACGCAGCGTGTCAGTCAGCTTCGTATAGTATTCCTTCTGGTTCTCTGACGTCACCATCTTGTCAGCCTTAATCTGTTCGATTTCCTTCATGGCCTTTTGGTGAGGCAACAGGCGCTTCACAATCTTGATATGGGTAATGATGGGCTTGTTGGCCTTCAGACGCTGGTAGAGATATACGACCAACAGGATAAGCACCAACATCAGTACGCTGAGCCAGAACAATACGGACCACTCGCTCCACAGGAAGGGATTGTCCTGCACGCCCTTCGGGCCGAAGTACTCATCAAGCTTCGTGGTATCCACTTCAACCTCAATGACTTTCAGGGCCAGGTCGCTGCTCTTCATCTCCTTGCCATTGACCTTAGCTGTAAACGGTGGAAGATGATAGAGATTGCCGTCGAACGACGTCAGTGTCAACACCATGGTGTTGCCTGTCCGCCGACTGTTAACAATCTCAACACCTGGCGTCAGTTGCTGACGGGGCTGGAATGCCGGCATCTCCACCGTAGCACCCTCAGGAGCCTGAACAGTGACAGTCACCTGTGCCTGTTCACCTATCATCATCTCGATAGGTTCTATCTTTGCCGTTACCTGTGCGAGTGCAGTAAGCGGCAAGAGGCATGAGGTGAATATGAGAAATAGTATCTTCTTCATTAGCTTCGTTGTTTAAATAGCAGGAGCAAAGCCTTGACGTAGTCCTCGTTGGTGGCAATGCTCACCAGGTCGACGTTACTCTTGTTCATCGTCTCACGCAGTTGCTGCTGACGCGACAGCCAATACTGGGTATGTGCCTGTCGCAGACGACGACTGCTGGTGTCGATATACTGCTCGTACCCCGTCTCGGCATCCTTCACTCGGATTAAGCCAATGGCTGGCAATTCACGGGCCCGGATGTCATACACCTGCAACGCCACGACATCATGCTTGCGGTTGGCAATCTGGAGGGGTTGCAGAAAGTCCTGACGGTCGTAGAAGTCGCTAAGCACAAAAGCTGTGCAGCGACGCTTCGAGACACTGGTTAGGAACTCCAGGGCCTGCTTGACATCCGTACGGTGCGACTGCGGCTGGAAGTCCAACATTTCGCGGATGATATAGAGGATGTGCTTGCGACCTTTCTTGGGAGGGATGTACTTTTCAATACGGTCGGAGAAAAAGACGACACCAATCTTATCGTTGTTCTGAATGGCCGAGAAGGCAATGGTGGCAGCAATCTCCGTCACCATGTCACGCTTCATCTGTCGCTGGGTACCGAAATCGAGCGAACCGCTGACATCAATCATCAGCATGACGGTCAACTCACGCTCTTCCTCGAACACCTTCACATAGGGACGATGGAAACGCGCCGTCACGTTCCAGTCGATGTCACGGACGTCGTCACCATACTGGTATTCGCGCACCTCGCTGAAGGCCATACCCCTACCCTTGAAGGCCGAATGGTACTGACCGGCGAAGACGTTCGAACTCAAGCCACGCGCCTTGATTTCTATCTTCCGTACTTTCTTAATAATCTCAGAAGTCTCCATCTCACTTCTTATTTCTTACCTCTCACCTCTTTTAGGGTACTTCGACCTTATTGATAATCTTGCTGACGATTTCCTCGCTGGTGACATTGCTGGCCTCGGCCTCGTAAGTCAGTCCGATGCGGTGGCGCAGCACATCGTGTGCTATAGCACGCACATCCTCGGGCACTACATAACCGCGGCGCTTGATGAAAGCATAAGCACGGGCTGCCTTGGCGAGGTTGATAGAGGCACGGGGTGAACCACCGAAGCTAATCATATCCTTCATATCCTTCAAACCATAGCGGTCGGGATAGCGGGTAGCAAAGACGATATCAGCAATATACTGCTCAATCTTCTCGTCGATATATACCTCGCGAACCACCTCGCGGGCTTTGATAATGTCCTGAGCAGAGGTGACGGGAGTCACTGCAGGCAGCGCACCAGCAATGTTCTCGCGGATAATCTTCTTCTCCTCCTCAATGGTAGGATAGCCGATAACAACCTTCAGCATGAAACGGTCCATCTGTGCTTCAGGCAACGGATAGGTACCCTCCTGCTCGATGGGGTTCTGCGTAGCCATCACCAAGAAGGGATTGGGCAGTTGGAAGGTGTCGCTGCCGATAGTAACCTGCTTTTCCTGCATGGCTTCCAGCAATGCACTCTGCACCTTGGCGGGAGCACGGTTGATTTCATCTGCCAGCACGAAGTTGGCAAACACGGGACCTTGCTTCACCTGGAACTTCTCGTCCTTCTGAGAATAAATCATCGTACCAGTCACGTCGGCAGGCAACAGGTCGGGGGTAAACTGTATGCGGCTATAGGTAGCGTCAATAAGCTGAGCCAGTGTCTTGATAGCCAGCGTCTTGGCCAGACCAGGAACACCCTCCAACAGGATATTGCCGTCACTGAGCAATCCGATGAGCAAAGAGTCCACCAGATGCTTCTGTCCTACGATTACACGATCCATACCAGCCACCAGATTGGTGACGAATCCACTTTGTTGTTCTATCCGCATGTTCAATTCGCGGATGTCAATAGCTTCTGCCATAATATTACAATTTGACGATTTACAATTTACTGTTTCCCCTAAGGGTTTCGTTTACAAGGTGCAAAAGTAAGCAATTCCCCTCTTATTACGTTTACACACATACCTAAATAATATTAAAAAAGTTTCCTAAAACTTACATTTTAAGAAACTTTCAGTTATCTCTTCGAAAATCAGCCCTTCTATTCTTGCTCTTCAGACTCCCGAACGCGTTATCGGTTCTTGTTACACAGAACCCAGGTGTGTGTAAAGAAATGGTAGGTCAGCAATGAGACCACCGTCAGTACTATACTTGTATAAAGCAAGGCATTGGAAGCTTCATAGAATACCATATATCCCAGAGCAACTCCTAATGCCAATCCTGTCTCCCAGCCCAGGAAATACGTGCTGACAGACGTACCCCGCTGGCAATGATGTCCTAATTTGATAAGGAACAGCAACAGTCGAGAGCCAACCAAGCCCACAGCTAGGCCCATCAATACGGGCGACATGGGTGATGAAGGATACCCCAACAGGATGAGCAACGATGCCAACAGCAACAACAGTCCGGTGAGGACGATACTCTTCAGTTCAGCATCAGGGAACACAAACTGCTGCGCGAGCAAAGCCAGCACAAAGCCACACATGACGAGCGAATAAAACAGCTCGCTGAGCGGCAATGTCAGCACCAATCCCACAATCAAAGACAACACGACCAAATGACCGTAGACAATGGTTCCGTGAGGCAGGAAGAAGCGGTCCAACGAGGTAATCGACAAATAGTCCTCCGGTGTACGGAAGGGGAATTTCACCATTTTGACCAGCACGACAGCCAATAGTGCACAGCCTGACGACAGCCAGACAACACCGTCAAAGCCGAAGAACGTGTAGGTCACCAAACCTGCTAAAGGCCCTGTGGACAGTGCCATTCGAGAAAACCATGCTGCACCGTGATTAGCCTCGGTACGATAGGCCGACTCGCATGTATCGATAATCAGCGTTGACGACAGTACCATCTGAGCCAGTCCGAAGGCGGCACCCAGCAGCAAACGCTGCAGCAAGATGACGCCAAGATCCACAAACTCGGTTCGAAGACTATTCAGATACCAGAGCAGTGCAATATCCACAGCTACAGCCAGCATAGCCCACATGCACACCAGATTGCGTCGATAGAGCTGTACCAGCCACGAGCACAAGGCACCGAAGAGGTATAGTCCAAGTGCAAAAACGCCCATGGAAAGGCCTGTCTCCTGTGGTGTGAAGTTCTCAACCTCCATCAGCCAACGCGGCATAACAGGGATGAGTGCATAGACGGACATCGTCAACAACAGCAACGCCATGAGTAGCGACCAGAAGTCACGATGCCAAAGTTTGATATGAACAGGGGTTATCGGTTCGTTCATTCATCAATAAGATTCGTTCTCATTGGGGAAGTCGCCGTTCTTGACGTCTTCCACGTAATGTCCCACGGCATCGGTGATGATGGCGTTCAAATCAGCATAGCGGCGAAGGAAACGCGGCGAGAAGCCTTGTGTCATACCCAGCATGTCGGCAATGACCAGCACCTGACCGTCACAGCCATTACCGGCTCCGATACCGATGGTAGGACACTTCACCATTTTGGTGACTTCTGTTGCCAACTTGGCAGGCACCTTTTCCAGCGTGATTGCGAAACAGCCTGCATCGGCCAGCAACTGAGCATCGTGCATCAGCTTTTCAGCTTCAGCCTCTTCCTTGGCACGCACAGCGTAGGTTCCGAACTTGTTAATGCTCTGGGGTGTAAGACCTAAGTGGCCAATTACGGGAATACCGGCATCCATAATACGCTTCACGGTGTCAAGGATTTCCTCACCGCCTTCCATCTTCAAGGCGTCACAACCGCTCTCCTTCATGATGCGGATAGCATTGCTGACACCCTCGGCGGCATTAACCTGATAGGAGCCGAAAGGCATATCACAGATGACAAGTGCCCTATTGACAGCTTTAGCCACGCTCTTTGCGTGATAAATCATCTGGTCCACGGTGATAGGCAGCGTGGTACCGTTACCAGCCATTACGTTGGAGGCTGAGTCACCGACAAGAATAGCATCAATGCCTGCCTTGTCGACAATACCAGCCATCGTATAATCATATGAGGTGAGCATGGAAATCTTCTCGCCCTTCTGCTTCATTTCCATCAAACGATGGGTTGTAACCTTACGATTGTCACTTACTAAATATCCTGACATTTCACTTTATACTTTTAACTTTAAATTATATACTTTGCTAATTACCTTCAAAGGTCTGAGGCCAGTTCATGATAGTCCTTGACGACCTTGTCAGCATAGGGAGAAATAGCCTCTGCGGGGTTCGTAGTTGCCAATCCAACCACATACATTCCGGCTGCCCTACCCGACTTCAAACCATTAAAGCTATCCTCGAACACCACGCTATATTTAACACTGACTTCCAACCTGTTAGCTGCTTTCAGATAACAGTCCGGATCAGGCTTGGAACGTTCAAAGTCTTCCGATGTCAGTATGGCATCGAACAACCCCTTGAACTCCGGATGCCGCTCATAGACGGCTTCCATTTTGATACGGTTGCTACTGGTTACCACGGCAGTCTTCACACCCTGCATACGAAGTTTCTTAACATAATCCTCGAAGCCCGGCACGTAGATATAATCCATCTGCTGCTCATACAGGTTCAGGCGTTCAGTAATAACTGCCTGCTTTTCCTGTAGCTCTCCCGAGAACCATGCATCGTAAATCTGTACGAGTGTCTGCCCCTTGATTTCGTGTTCCAGTCCAGGATGCTCCGGATGGAACTCGCGGCATTGTGCACCCCAGAAAATGGTGTACTGGGGCTCTGTGTCAAAGACAACGCCGTCCAAGTCAAACAATGCAGCCTTCATCATCTTGGTGGTTTGAGATATAAGCTTTGATATTGATTATTTCACCTTGATCTTCCAGACCCTGCCGTTACGAGCCTCCATCTTCATGCGGACTGAACCGTCTTGATGCAGCATCACGCCCTGCTTCTCACGTGTCAGCAGGTCAGTAGCCGTCGCCGTCTGCTCCTTCACCTTCAGGTAATCGAAGGCATGGGCAGGAATACGCACGTCGATTTCCACCTCTTGGTCGTCAAAGTTGACAGCAACCAGCAGGAGGTCGTTGCCGGCCTTACGCAGGAAAGCATACTGACGCTCCAAGTGACCATTCACATACATCAGGTCAAAGAACACGCCTTCGGAAACGGCTTTCTCCTTGCGGGCCAGAAGCAGCGTCTTCTTATAGATGTCGAAGAGCTCTTTCTCCTCGGCAGTCAACTTACCCTCTGCAGCACGGCACAGCGTATCCACGCTCCAGTAGTCGAAGATGGTGGTGCGTCCGTCATTACCGCTAAAGCCTTCTTTGTCCATGCCACGCTCGCCATATTCCTGTCCGGCGTAGAACATGAAGGGATTCTGCTGCATTAGCACGGAAGCTATCATGGCAGGAACGCCCTTGCGTCCGTCGGCAGCAAAGAAGTCGCTGGCAATGCGCTGTTCGTCGTGGTTCTCCAAGAAGTACAGCATGTGGTCGCGGATATCGTCCGTCTGCTGCCAGGCATAGCTGATGGCCGACGTGGGGGCATGATGGCAGATAACGCTGCGCATCGTGTCGTACATACCCACCTTGTCATACAGATAGTCAAATCCGTTCAGCAGATAGCGGCGGTAGTCGTAAGGATTATACACCTCGCCAATGAACTGGATATGGGGATATTCCTCATGGACGGCATGGGTGGCAAAGCGCCAGAACTCTGCAGGTACCATCTCTGCCATGTCACAACGGAAGGCATCCACGCCCTTCGAGGCCCAGAACATCAGAATCTCAGTCATTTTGTACCAAGTGGCGGGCGTAGGATTGAAATACCCCACATAGCCAGCATAGTAGTCGACACCATAGTTCAGTTTGACGGTCTCGTACCAGTCGGTCTGCGACGGTGCGTTGTCGAAGTGGTCGTTACCAGTGGCCTTGGCAGGAATCTCGATATAAGGCTCCTCTTCACCGTTATACAGGTCGAAGTATGGTGCAAAGCGCTGCCCCGGACAATAGTAGAAGTTGTTCTGAGGGTCAAAGCCATGATCCGGGTTATCATCCTCACCGAGGTCTGTCACGCCCTCAGGCTTGCAGACGGACTGGTATTGACGAGCCACATGGTTGGGCACGAAGTCGATAATGACCTTTAGGCCAGCCTCATGAGTGCGCTTCACCAACTCCTCGAATTCCTGCATGCGCTGGTCGACATTGACGGCCAGGTCGGGGTCAACGTCATAATAGTCGGTGATGGCATAGGGCGAGCCTGCGCGACCCTTCACGATGGCCGGATGCTGGCGGGGAATGCCGTACTTGGTATAGTCCGTCTGCGTAGCATGACGAATGATACCTGTATACCAAACGTGGCTGACACCCATTGCCGCCAGGTCTTTCAGCACCTTCGGCGTCAGGTCGGCCATCTTTCCACAACCGTTTTCGGCAATCGTGCCGTTCTCCTTGCGGGAAAGGTTGCGATTGCCGAAAAGACGGGTGAATATCTGATAAATAATAACTTTATTCATCGGTCATCATGATTAGTGATGGTCCATCAAGTTTATTCAATGCCGTGAGCGGACACCTCTTTGTTTATCTTGGAAATCATGCCGCGCAGTGCCTTGCCAGGACCACACTCGGTGAAGTCGTCGGCACCGTCCTTGATCATGTTCTGGACAGCCTGAGACCAGCGGACTGAAGCAGTCAGCTGTGCAATGAGGTTGGCCTTGATTTCAGCTGGGTCGGTATGAGGCAGTGCGTCCACATTCTGATAGACGGGACACCTCGGAGTCTGGAACTGAGTCTTCTCGATAGCCTTCTGCAGCTCATCCTTGGCGGGCTGCATCAGCGGAGAGTGGAAGGCGCCGCCCACCTTCAGGATCAGGGCACGCTTGGTACCGGCAGCCAGAGCCATCTCGCAAGCCTTGTTGATAGCCTCCACGTCACCGGAAATCACCACCTGACCGGGGTTGTTATAGTTAGCGGCAACACAGACGCCCAGGCCCATCTTGGTTACCTCATCGCAAATCTGCTCCACCTGCTCGTCTGCCATACCGATGATGGCAGCCATTGTCGAGGGCTGAGCCTCGCAGGCCTTCTGCATGGCCATAGCACGGGCATACACCAGCTTCAGGCCATCCTCGAACGACAGGGCACCGGCAGCAACCAGAGCCGAGAACTCACCCAGCGAGTGACCGGCAACCATCTCGGGTGCAAAGGCATCGCCCATGCAGACAGCGCTGATGACGCTGTGCAGGAATACAGCAGGCTGCGTCACCTTGGTCTGCTTCAAATCCTCGTCCGTACCCTCAAACATGATGTCGGTAATGCGATATCCTAAAATGTCGTTGGCTTTTTCAAACAACTCCTTAGCAGTCTCGTTGTTGTCGTACAGGTCCTTGCCCATACCTACAAACTGTGCTCCCTGACCGGGAAATACAAATGCTTTCATTTCTTCCTTATATTTTTATTGTTACTAATTTTCAATTTCGGCTGCAAAGGTACTATTTTTTTTGCAAACAGCCAAATAACGACGCGCCTTTTCATTACTATCATGATGCGCGTACCTTATTTTTAATTAAATTTATGCCCTTTTTCTTGGTCAGTCCAAAAGAATGTTGTAATTTTACACCCAAATTTCGATTCACAACTAAAAACAAAGGTAATATGACACACTTAAAATCATCGATTTATGGCCTTGGACTGGCTGTTGCCATGTTCACGGCCTGTGCGTCGGAAGGCGGTCAGCAACTGACACAGTCAGGTCTGGACCCTGCCAAGTTCGACACCACTATCAACGAGAAACCCGTCAAGCTGTACACCCTGACGAATTCGTCGGGCATGGAGGTTTGTATCACCAACTACGGTGGTCGCATTGTCAGTCTGATGGTGCCCGACCGCGACGGCAAGCTGACCGACGTGGTGTTGGGCTTTGACAACATCCGTCAGTATGCCGACACGCTGAACTCACCCTCCGACTACGGCTCCAGCGTGGGCCGCTATGCCAACCGCATCGGCAAGGGGCGTTTTGTCTTAGGCGACTCCACCTACCAGCTGAGACAGAACGACGGTGAGAACTGTCTGCATGGCGGCGGCACAACGGGTTGGATGAACCAGGTGTATGATGCCGAGCAGATTGGTGACAGCATCCTGAAGCTGACCATGGTTGCCGAGGATGGCGAGAACGGTTTCCCCGGCAAGGTGACGGCCGTTACCACCTACAAGGTTACTGCCGACAACACGCTGGACATCACGTGGGAGGCCACTACCGACAAGGAGACCATCATCAACCAGACTAACCACAACTACTACAACCTCTCAGGTGACTTCACGCAGGCTGCCTACGACCAGGTGTTGTTTGTCAATGCCGACAACTTCACCCCGTCTGATGCCGCCTATATCCCCACGGGTGAAATCCGCAGCGTGGAGGGTACGCCTATGGACTTCCGTCAGGCTCATGCCGTAGGCGACAGCATCCACTCGGAGTACGACCAGGTGAAGAACGCCGGCGGCTACGACCACAACTACTGTCTGAACACCTATCAGAACGGCAAGGGTGACGACACGCAGGTTTGCGCATCGCTCTATTCACCCAAGACGGGCATCTTCATGGAGATGTTCACCAACGAGCCCGGCGTACAGGTATACAGCGGCAACTTCCAGGGTGTGGGTCGCGATGCCGACATCATCCGCAAGCACGGCATCAAGTATCCGCAGCACGTCAGCGTCTGCCTGGAGAGCCAGAAATATCCCGACTCCCCCAACAAGAAGGACTGGGCACAGCCTCTTCTGAAGCCGGGTGAGAAGTACTACAGCCATGCTGCCTATCGCTTCTCGGTCAAGAACGAATAACGGTAAAATTCAAAGTAAACATAAAAAGAAATGGAAACTATTATCAATGCGTTAAGCAACAATGGCTTTGCCACGGCGGACTATCTTGTGTTCGTCTTCTACATTATTATCCTTGTCGGCATGGGTATCTTCCTGTCGCGCAACAAGAAGGGTGAAGAGAAATCGTCTACCGACTACTTCCTGGCCGGCAACACGCTGACCTGGTGGGCTGTGGGTGCTTCACTCATCGCTGCCAACATCAGTGCCGAGCAGTTCATCGGCATGTCGGGTTCGGCATTCAAGTCAGGTATCGCCATGGCAGCCTACGAACTCATGGCTGCCGCCACGCTGATCGTGGTGGGTAAGTTTCTGCTTCCGCTGATGATTGAGAAGAAGGTGTTCACCATTCCTCAGTTCCTGCGCGAGCGTTACAACTGGGGTGTCGGTCTGGCATTCTCTATCTTCTGGCTGTTCCTCTATGTGTTCATCAACCTGACATCGGTGTCTTGGCTGGGAGCACTGGCCATCAAGCAGATTCTCGGTCTGCCGGCCATCATGGGTTCCTTCCTGGGCATGCCTGTCGACATGACGCTCATGTGGATTATCCTCATCCTGTTCCTCATTGCTGGTGTCTACTCCATCTATGGTGGTTTGGCTTCTGTGGCATGGACGGACGTCATGCAGGTTACCTTCCTCGTCGGCGGTGGTCTGATTACGGCCTATGCCGCCCTGGACGTCATCGGTTCTTCACTGGGCATTGAAGGCGGTGCCATCGGAGCCTTCCAGGAGGTGTTTACCCACCTGGGAAGCATTCCCGGCGACCATCACTTCAACCTTGTCGTGGAGCGTAATGCCGAGATGTATCCTGACATCAACGGTATTGTCGACGAGACGGGTGCCGTCCTTGCCAACCAGCCCGGTTCCGACCCCTACTTCGACATTCCCGGCATCGTAGTCATCGTGGGTGCCCTGTGGCTTACCAACCTGGGCTACTGGGGTTTCAACCAGTACATCATCCAGAAGGGTCTTGCTGCCAAGTCGCTCGACGAGGCCAAGAAGGGTATGATTTTTGCAGCCTTCCTGAAGATCTTGATTCCTTTCATTGTCTGCATCCCCGGCGTATGCGCCTTTTACATCATGAATGGTGAGTACAACGGCACGCCCGTACAAGAGCTGCTAACCAACCTAAGCGGCTCCATCGACCGTTCGGACGACGCCTATCCGTTCCTTATCCGTAACTTCACGCCTGTTATCGTCAAGGGTCTGTCGTTCGCAGCCCTTGCAGCAGCCGTCATCTCATCGTTGGCTTCCATGTTCAACTCCACATCAACCATCTTCACGATGGATATCTACAAGCAGTTCATCAACAGGAAGGCTTCCGAGAAGCAGCTGGTGACCGTCGGTCGTCTGACCTCTGTCAGCGCTCTGGTGATTGCTCTTTTCGCTGTCTATCCCATCATGGGTGGTGCCGACCAGGCCTTCCAGATTATCCAGGAGTACTCAGGCTTCGTCTATCCCGGCATCGTGGTCATCTTCGGACTGGGTCTGCTCTGGAAGCGTGCCAGCGCCATTGCTGCCGTTGTGACAGCCGTAGGCACCTTCGTATTCTCCATCCTGTTCAAGTTCATGATGCCTGATGTACCGTTCCTGCTCCGCATGGGCTACGTGTTCATCTGTCTGGTCATCATATTCTTCGGACTGTCCTATATGTCAAAGGACACCAAGCCAGCCCCCGTGGTTCCCGAGAAGACCCGCCGTGTGCTCTTCAAGTGGGCTCACTACAGTCTCGGTCTTTCTACGGCAGCCCTGGTGCTGGGCTTCATGAGCTTCCTTTACAAGGACATGCGCGACATGGGCTTCGAGGCCTTCCTCTTCATGGGTGCCTTCTTGTTCTGCATCTATAAGTTCCTGGTCAGCAATGCCCTCGACGAGGTGGAGGACAGAAAGTCCATCGGTGTGGAGACGCAGATTTTCAAAACCGACCGCGCCTTCAACCTGGGTGCCGCAGGTGTCATCATCATCCTGTGCATCCTCTACAAACTACTGTGGTAAGAGGTTTTAATCTATAATTGAGCATGAACGAATACTATATTGAGCACCAGAAGATACTGCTGTCCGTCGACTGCATCATATTCGGTTTCGACGACAACAAGCTGAAGGTGTTGATTGGACATCGCAACATGGAGCCCGGTCGCGGCGCATGGAGCCTCTACGGAGGCTTCGTGCGCAACGACGAGAGCGTCGACCATGCTGCCGACCGCACTCTCACGGAATTGACAGGAATGAAGCACGTCTATATGCGCCAGGTGGGAGCCTTCGGTGCCGTTGACCGCGACCCGGGAGCCCGCGTGGTTTCCGTGGCCTACTGTGCGCTGATCAACGTCAAGGACTACGACGAGCGCCTGCTGAAAAAGCATGAGGGCCAGTGGGTGAACGTTGACGAACTGCCGGAGATGTTCTCCGACCATCAGGCTATGATCCGCAAGGCCCGTCAGATGATGCAGGCCAAGATCAAGACCTCGCCCGTCAGCTTCCAGCTGCTGCCCGAGTTGTTCACGCTGACACAGCTGCAGCGCCTCTATGAGGCCGTGAACGGCGAGGAGGTCGACAAGCGCAACTTCCGCAAGCGCATCAAGGATATGGACTTCATCGAGAAGACCGACCTGATTGACAAGGCCAGTTCGAAGCGTGGTGCCGCGCTCTACCGCTTCAACGCCAAAGCCTACGACGAAGAGTCCAAGTTTAAATTGTAACTACTGTTCTGTGTGGTTCCGCCACACAGCCTAACTAAAACAACAACGATATGTTAGAAGAACTGAAAGAAAAAGTGTTCCGTGCCAACCTCGACTTGGTCAAGCACAACTTAGTGATATTCACCTGGGGTAACGTAAGCGCCATCGACCGCGAGAAGGGCCTCGTCGTCATCAAACCCTCCGGCGTGGAGTACGACGTCATGAAAGCCAGCGACATGGTGGTCGTCGACCTCCAGAGCGGCAAGGTCGTCGAGGGTGACCTCAACCCCAGCAGCGACACTCCCACGCACCTGGTGCTCTACAGAGCATTCCCCGAACTGGGAGGCATCGTACACACCCACTCCACCTATGCCACAGCCTGGGCTCAGGCCGGCAAGGACATTCCCAACATCGGCACCACGCACGCCGACTACTTCCACGACTGCATCCCCTGCACGGAAGCCATGACCGAGGACCAGATGGCGGAGTATGAGTACAACACGGGCGTCGTCATCGTCAACCGCTTCCAGAACAGCGGCATCAACCCCGTCCACACCCCTGCCGTGCTGGTCAAGAACCACGGCCCGTTTGCATGGGGCAAGGATGCCGACCAGGCTGTCTACCATGCCGTTGTCACCGAGCAGTGTGCCAAGATGGCCACGTTCTCGTTCCTGGTCAACCCCGCTACGACGATGAATCCCCTGCTGGTCGAGAAGCACTTCTCGCGCAAGCATGGACCCAACGCCTACTACGGACAGAAGAAAAAATAATCACAACTAAAACATACTATTAAGATGATGAAAGCATTCGAACAATTTGAGATTTGGTGGGTGACTGGCGCACAGTTGCTTTATGGAGGCGAGACCGTGAAGATTGTCGACGGACACTCGCAGGAGATGGTTGACGGTCTGAACAGCCAGGGCATCATACCCGTCAAGATTGTCTACAAGGGAACGGTCAACAGTTCCAAGGAGGTCGAGGACGTGATGAAGGAGGCCAACAACGACAAGAAGTGCATCGGCGTCATGACCTGGATGCACACCTTCTCGCCGGCCAAGATGTGGATTCACGGCCTGCAGCAGCTCAAGAA
>OCTW013417195.1_pt1 | contig 57440 bp, 36 predicted proteins | sample 1539671 | NCBI WGS metagenome assembly OCTW01 (sample SAMN02144230, study PRJEB22623) | gut metagenome | biome: sheep rumen | host: Ovis aries | place: New Zealand | reverse complement strand
TTCGCTCACGGAGCCTCGCACTTGTCATCCCCGCGAAGGCGGGGATCTCCATTGCGCGTCTCCGCCCTATCGGGTCACTATCCCTAACGCGAACCATAGAGGCGCTTTATTGAACTATTCGCTTTTTTGTTAATTTTGCTTGTTAGAAAGAAGTCTCGTTCGAATAGGATTTGTACATAATTCGTCCATTATTTTAAAGGCTAAATAAATAACGACGAAAGCGATTGAACTCGATGCTGTCGCTTGTAGAATAATGAACAGAATCAACGCTAAGGTAATAAATACCGCACAAGGACAATAATTGATAAATTCGCGAGCCTTAATTATTTGTCCTTCTCTTCTAAATTTATTAAACATCTTGGAAAGTCCTTTTTCAATCACAACAACAAAAAGAAGCAAAAGGCAAAGAGTAAAAAAAGTTTTGGAAAAATTTACGGATTGCATAGATTTACTGCTCATTTGAAAGTATGCTTCGTTTAGGAATATATATCTTGTGGAATAAACGAAGCCGACCAGTGTCAAACATCGTCCTATCTCATAGAAATGTATTTTGGCAGAAGATTCGTTCTTGGCACGTTCCCAGTCATATTTTAGATTGTGAGACATACCTTCTTCAAAATGAGCTAGCAAATCCTCCTCAAGCATTTTTTCTGTTTCAAAACCTTTTTTTTACATACGGCTTCCCATTTTTGAAATGTCGGCTTTCGACTTGAACAATTGTGTGTAACCAAGCGATCCAAGATTGCCATTAATTTACAGTCTTCAGGATCTCCTAAATTGAGTCTAACTTCAAAGAAAGCTTTGGCTTCCGCAGCGGAATGAAATACAATTTTTCCGAAGGGCTTTTTTACAGGCTTCTCTCTATAAAAGGGTCTATCTTTGTTTTCAAAATATCGCCTCAACGCAATCGTTGCACCTCGCAAGTCGTCTCGCCATTTCTTGCGTTCTTGGGTGATGTTTTCAATGGCATTCTTTTTATCAGCAGTAGATTTGTTTACAAATGCTGTAACAAGTGAGGCTAAAACACCTGTTATTGCAGCAACGATAATTGTTTCCAAATGCATTTTTCTTTCCTTTTTTCGTGACGGGAGCATGCCGTTACGTGGCTGGCCGGGGGGCTAGGCCGCTAGCGACCTAGGTCCTGTTGCCTACTGCCGTTGGCGGTTGCCAACTAGTCTTGGAGACAACGAATGCTGTGCATATTTGTTTTGTGTCCAGCACCGTCATAACCACTGAGCCCAGCACCATTCAAATGTATGTGCCAGCACCAGGCTCCAATACCTACATCATCAGTAGCGCTCCAGAAAGTGGCACTATAGCTGTTTCCGTTGGAAGGAAGTGCAGAAAAACCGTATGCATCAGTAGCATCAGGCCATTGATCAAAGCCTTTGGCTTGCATTGAATAACGAGATTGTCCCATCGTTGAGTACAAATTTCTCCACTCTCCATAGCTCGGCAAATGCCAACCTTCGGGACAAATACCACGCACAGGATAAGTTGGAGAACATTTTTTCCCGTAGCCGCAATTTATTGCGTTCGCGCTGAATGTGCCTGCAGTATCCATCGCCGCCGACCATGTATAAAAACGGCCATATTTAGCGCAACTATCTAAGTTGTAATCACACCGATTACGCGTCTGCATGCTTGAATAAAATACGCTATCAGAGTAGTTTAGGTTTTCCGCCATCCATGTTTGAGTTCCAATGACAACTGTTTTGTATATATTGCCATCTCTTGAATCGACTAAAGTCCCATATTCTCCAACAAATTCTAAAGTTGCTTTCCATAAACTACTGCTACAAGAATATACTGAATCTTGCGCGGTAGGTAAATGTTTCCTTATTTCAAGTCCTTCGGTATAACTAACGCAACCTTTATCAAGAGAAATTTCAATTTTTTGTGCGGTTCTAAAAGAATCTGTGTCACAAACATATTTATTAGCGGCAACGACTTCCCCATTAACGACAGAACCATCCGTCAAACAAGTTTTACCGTATGTATCATATTCGAGAACAGCTGCAGTTCTCCATGTGTTGGATTTACAAATGTAATACGCTCTGCCAGATAATCCGACATAACCATTTTTTAACGAATTGCAGACTCCCAAATCTTCTCCAATTGTAGTTTCCGCCCAGTGTCCACTTGTATAGATGTAGTATTTGCTTTGATTTACATTGCCCTCGCGGATTTCTTCTTCTGTTCCAGCAGTCCATCCATAAGTGTCGTATTCCAGCGCAGTTGCAGTAACCCAGCTTTTTGATTTGCAGATGTAATGTATGTTGTCAGACTTGCCGATTACACCTTCTCTGCTCGTGACGCATACTCCAAGATCATATTCTATCTCATTAGCAGATGTTCGCCATGTTCCATCTGCATAGACATAGTGGTTTGTGATGTTCACACTTCCCGCTTTTACTTCACCTTCAGTTCCTGCAGCCCAACCATAGGTATCGTATTCCAGCGCTGTTGCCGCAACCCAACTTTTTGCTTTGCAGATGTAATAGGTGCTTCCAGATTTGCCTACTACACCTTCTCTGCTCGTTACACAGGCGCCCAAGTTGTTTTCGATTTCACTTGCGGATGCTCGCCAAGAGCCTTCTTCATAGACATAGTAGTTCTTTGCATTCACGCTTCCCGCTTTTACTTCGCCTTCCGTTCCGGCTTCCCAGCCGTAGGTGTCGTATTCCAAAGCCGTCGATTTCGTCCAGCCGCTTGTCTTGCAGGTATAGTAGGTGTTCCCGGACTTACCTACTTCATTCAATCGGTTTGCAACACATGCGCCCAGGTTGTTTTCGATTTCACTTGCAGATGCCCGCCACGCCCCGTTTTCGTAGACATAATACTTGTCTTCATTTACCTTGCCCACGCGGACTTCGCCGTCGTTGCCCGCGCCGAACTGGTAGGTGTCGTATTCAAGCGCGGTGGCCTTGCGCCAGTTCTTGCTGTCGCAAATAAAGTACGTGGTGTCGATTTTACCTATTTCACCATTGCGTGCCTCGGTACATAGTCCCAGTGCCGTTTCGTTTTTTGCCACGGTCCACGACCCGTTTTCAAACACATAGTAGGTCTCGGTCACGTTGCCTTTCTTGAATTCGCCCTCTTCACCTTCGGCCCACTGGTAGGTGTCCTTCTCGTAATCGGTAGCCTTGCGCCAACCTGTGGCCTTGCAGATGTAGTGGACTTTGTAATTCTTGCTCTTGGCGTTCCTGTTCTGGGCCACCACATCGTAGCGGGTCGAGGCGCAGCCGCCCAATTCGTAGGCGTTGTTCCAGTAAATGGTCAGGTAGTTCTCGTAGGCGGGAATGTCCAGGATGTTCCAACTCTTCACATTGGCCCGCACAGAACCACCGTCAAAAGCTTCCGCCCAATCCGCCATGTCGGCCCTGGTCTGGGCGTCGTTCCACTCGCCATCGGCAGCCACATCCTGCTTAAAGTCGCCAATGGCCTTCAGAATTTCCGCCTCGCTTCTGTCGCCAATGAAAAGCAGCGAAATCGCCATCAGTGTGGCGTTCTCCCCATAATTTTCGCTAGTCGATGGCACGAATGTCTTCAGGTCTTCGGAATACTCCACCGTCGTCGCAAAACCGAACGCCGTCATGATTTCATATTCTGCCTGTTTCTTGGCAGCAAACACGCTGTAGCCCTTGTTCACCAGTTTCACGGCGCGGTCGTATTCCAGGTGGGTCAGCAGGTTGATGTTCACCTCGGTGCGGGTGGTAAGGTCCGTCAAGGCGCGGAGCGTCATGGAATCCTTGCTCCACTCGCCTGTCACTTCGTTGCGCCACAGTCCACGGACTTCGAGCACCGCGTAAGGGTACACCAGGTTCACCTTCGGAATCACGAAGTCGCCCTTGTTGCTGGAAATCTCGTCGATGTATTCGCGGCCCGTGTAGGTCAGTGCGTCGTCGTGCAAAAGGACTTCGCGGAGCGTCAGGGGCGAATCGAACTTGAACGGCCCCTTCTGTGCAGCTCCCAAGATGGACGCGTTCTTCACGATATAGCCGTCGGCGGTTTCGGGCACCCACTTTACGGAATCGCATTTGAAGAAGACGGAATCCTTCTTGACCAAAACGCGCTGCTTGGCGTTGCCTGCGTGGCACTGGGGTAAGTCTTCCTTGGTAGGAACGATGTCGTAACCCAGATAGGTATCGTCCTTTGCCCAGCCATTTGCCTTGCATGTAAAGTAAGAGGAATCGGCCAGCACCAGGGCGCGTAGGCCAATGAGGCTTGCATCGCAGGTGCCGAGTTGCTCCTTTGTAGGAACCTCGATGTAGGACGCACGAGCCGAAGAACTGGAGCCGCCGTTCAGCGGGTCATCAACAACGGAACTGCTGGATTCCGGGTCGATGCCCGGAATGACGCTGGAGGATGATTCGTCATTCTTGCGCCCCTCTTCGTCATTCTCGCGGATGCGAGAATCTGTGGAATCTATGTTAACCCACTTTCCACTTAGGCAAACATAATCAGCTTTTTCATCTTTAACAAAGACGGTGTCGCCATCAAATTCACTGGTGCAGTCGCCCAGGCTGTAGATGGAGGAAACAACCTCTACCTTGTTGGGAGCGTCGGCATCGCTGCCGCCATCGTCACCGCAGGCGGCAAGGAGAAGCAAACTAGAGATTGCCACGCACCCAAGGGTGCTCGCAATGACATGGTGTTTCCACCCTGTGTGGTTCCAGGACGACGTGAAAGGCGAGATAGTCCCTTTTTGCATAGAGCCTCCTTGGGCGACATGTTTTTGCCTGCCTTTGAATGCCCTGATTTCGGTTCAGCTTTTTTTGAACTTTCCACAAAAAAAGCGTGAGCCGTTGTCCGTGCATTTCCACTTGAGGCTCTGGAATGCCTATACCCGAAAAGCACAAACGACCCACGCCCACTGGGGCGTGAACATTTGCCACTTAAACTCAGGTATTAGAAATTTTCCAGATTTCAGATAGAGTTCAAGAGCAACGCTCAAACTATGTCAAACCAGTCTATAAACTTATAAGTTCCTCTTCAAAAACCGACGAACCACCTGCCGCACAAGTCCAGTCTGCACGACAAAACACATCGCCAAATTCCGCGACATTACATGAATAAATATATCATAAAAAAGGCGAAAAGCACAAGAACAAAGCTATTTCTCCCAAAAACAACCCTGGATTCTATCGGCCCCTTCGGGGCCTCCAGAATGACAGAAGGACAAACGGGGCTTATGACCTTCCGAATAAAGCCTACAACCCCGTCACCAGGCCGCCGATTTGGCGGGCCAGGTAGGTGGCGTAGTTGTCGGTCATGCCGCTCACAAAGTCCAGCACCTGGTGGTAGGCCTCGGCGGTAGTGACGCTCTGGCCAATCTTGGCGTTGCCAATCAGGCGCACGATTCGGCTTGCCCGGTAGGAGCTCTTCACGTTCACCCGGTAGTCGTGAACGCCGCTGATAAAGGCATCCAGCACGGTGCTCAGGGTGGTGTAGCTCCCCACTTCCAGTTCGGTCTTGCGACGGTCGGGGTAAATGCGTTCACGGCCCAGGCGCTTGGCGATAAAGATTCCCCGCATGGCATCGGAACGGGACAAGTCAATCAGGTGCTTGTCCAGAGTGCCTTCCATAATCTGCTCGTAATTGTTGGCAAAGACCACCGCCACATCGTCAATCAGGTTCTGGATAGCCTTGCCCCGCACGCTGGAGAGGAAGTCCCTGAAATTCTGGCCGTTTTCTTCGTATTCCTTGTCGATGTTGATGTCCGGGCCGCAGAGATAACTGAACATGTCGCGAACATCGGCAAAGGTAAGGATGCCCAGCTCGATGGCATCTTCTACGTCGAGGATGGAATAGCAGATGTCGTCGGCGGCTTCCATCAGGTAAACCAGGGGGTGCCTCACCCACTTCCCGTTCCCGATTTCGGGGAGACCGAGAATTTCGGCGGTGTTCCTGTACAAATCCGCCTCGGTGGAGAACAAGCTGGTAGGGTGACCGTAGCAGGCCAGAGACGGGTACTTTATCATGGCCCCGATGGTGGCGTAGGTGAGCCGCATGCCTCCGTCCAGAAAGTGGTATTCCAGCTTGGAAAGAATACGGTGGCCCTGGGCGTTGCCGTCGAAGTTCTCGAAGTCCGCCAGTTCCTTGTCGGTCATGTCCTTCAGAGGGTCGGAATTACGGTTCTTGCGGAACCATTCCCGGATGGCGGACTCCCCCGCATGCCCGAAGGGCGGGTTACCGATATCGTGGGCCAGACAGGCCGACTGGACGATTGTCCCGAAATGGTACTCGTTGATGCTCTTGGGCAGATATTTTTTAATCAGGTGATAAACCGTCACCGCAAGGCTGCGGCCCACGCTGGCCACCTCGATACTGTGGGTCAGGCGGCTGTGCACGTGGTCGTTTACGGAGAACGGGTGCACCTGGGTCTTGCGGCCCAGCCTGCGAAACGCCGTGGAAAAAACGATGCGGTCAAAGTCCCTATGAAAGTCCGAACGGTTGGGGTCACGGTCTGCGGGGTGACCATAGCGGGTAGCCGAAAGAAGAGTTTCCCAGTTCAGCATCAGAATACCACCAGGTCGTTCTTGTGAATCAGTTCGTCGGGCACGGAACTGCCCAAAATCTCGTGGACTTCTCGGGTCTTCTTGCGGAGCACCAGCTTCAGCGTTTCGCTGTCAAAACCAGCCACTCCGCGGGCAATTACCGTTCCAGACTCATCCAGAACTTCGATCAAGTCGCCCTTGTCAAAGTGCTTCTTGACCGCAAGTACGCCTACAGGAAGCAGGCTGGAATGCTTTTCGCGCAGGGCCTTGGAGCCGCCCTCGTCCACCACCACGCTTCCGCGGGGGGTCGTAATAAAGCGGAGCCAGCGCTGACGGCTGTTCAACTTGTTCTTGGAACCTGCAAAGAACGTGCCCACCGCATTTTCAAGGACCACCTGATGGGGCAGCACCTTCATGCCGTTGGCGAGGAATGCGTTGGCACCGCTCCGGGTCACGTTACGGATAGAATCCAGCTTGCTACGCATGCCGCCGGTACTGACCGCAGAACCCGCCTCGCCGGGCTTGCCTGCAAGGGCAAGGATAGCGGGAGTAATTTCGGGAACAAAGCGCAACAGGCGGGCGTCGGGATTCTTTTTCGGGTTGTCGTCAAAGAGTCCGTCTTCATCGGTGAAAATCAAGAGCAAATCGGCATCCAAGAAGAGGGCCACGTCGCTGGAAAGCTTGTCGTTGTCCCCCACCTTGATTTCGGCCACCGCCAGGGAGTCGTTCTCGTTGATGATGGGAACAATCTTGCGGGCAAGCATGGCCTTGATGGTGTTCTGCAAATTCTTATAGCGCGTGCGGTCCCGGAAGTCGTCTGCCGAAAGAAGAATCTGGCCCACGGAAAGGTCCACCCAGCGAAACATCTCCCGGTAGGCATACATCAGGTCGATTTGCCCCACGGCGGCACAGGCCTGTTTTTCGGCCATGTTGGTGGGCTTTTCCTTGTAGCCCAGTTCCGCCATGCCCGTACCCACGGCACCGCTGGTGACTATCACCACTTCCTTGCCCGCTTCTATCAGGCGGGAAACGGAATCGGCAAGCTTCTGGATGTAACGGCTGCGGACACCGCCCTTGGCGCTGTCCACCAGAATTCGGGAACCGATCTTTACAACAATGCGGCGGGATTCATTCAGGATGTTCTTACGAAGTTCACTCATAGGATAGGGGCTAGGAGTTAGGATAGTTGGACTCAAGAGGCGTCATCCTCGCGTCCTGTGGTGAGCAATGCCGAACCAAGGCGAGGATCCGCTTGATAACAGCAAACAGATGTTCGCCTTCGCGAACATGACAAAGAAGAATTGCATACATGACGAAAATGCACCAGTTTTACATTACACATTTCACACTACACATTCCACACTAGTCATTACACATACTTCATAAATTTCTCATCGGCAGACCAAAAGTCGGATGGCGTCCAGGCGGAGTTGCGGGGTGGAAACGATCTTGCGGCGTTCCGTCACGTTCTTTTTCATCTGCTGCAAGGCAGAAGAGCTTCCGCCGTGGCCGCGCATCAGCATCAGGTGGTTCATGCGCTGGTATTCCTGCTCGGTGCGTTTTTCCACCAGGTCGGCGGCCTTTTCGGCATATTCCTTGGCCATGGCGTTGATGGACTGGCGGGCAAAGCCAAGACCTTCCTTGGCAAAGAACCTGAGGGTCGCATCGACGGCCTTGTTCCCGCGAGGCACAGCCACATCCCTGAGGCTTGCCGTTTTTAGTTTATCGAGAACAGAAGACATGTCCTTGCCAGTAGGGTCAATCAAAGCAGAAGCATAGCAGGGCCCAACGATATCGGACATGCCCCACTCCTCGGGCACGGGCAGTTCCACCACGAAGTTGTACTGCATCATGAGCCCGCGCAGGCCCGAGTCCTGCCAAATGGAGCAGGCCACCGTACCGTGGTTCACGCCGGTCTCGTAGTCGATAACGCCCTGGGCCAACGGGTGTTCCAAGCTTACAAAGTCCACCTCGTCGTGAATCATGGCCACCTTGCGGTCGAAGGTCACCGTAAGCGAGATGGCTTCGGAACCCTGTTCCTCGTCTTCGCTCTGGGCGGCCATCATGGCGCGAGTGGGCATACCGGGAACTGTGCCCGCTTCGATCTGGGGACCCATGGTAATCACGGAACAGCCGGCAATGGCGCTGGGTTCAATGTCCAGCCCACGGGCCTTCAGGGAATCCAGCAGCAGGTCCTTCATCTCCGGCTCGGCGTCAATCTTCTCGATGGCGTCGGTAATCTCCTTCGCCTTTTCCGGGTTGCGGGAGTTGAACTCCAGCAGGCGGTCACGACCCTTCTCGATTTTCTTGCGCATCTGTTCGGAATCTTTCTGAACCGCGGGAATGACCTTGGCCATAAAGTTTTCCATGCTGTTCAGGGGATCCGCCAAGGCTTCAATCAGGCTGTCCGTGTACTTGAGGAACAGCTCGCCACCGCCCATCAGGGGCGCGCCAAAAGCGTTCAGTCCTTCGTCGTACCAGCGGAACATCACCTCCTGGCCGGAGCCCTTCACATAGGGCACATGCACATAGATGTCCTTGGTCTGGCCGATACGGTCCAGACGACCGATGCGCTGTTCTACTAGGGCCGCATCCAGAGGCAAGTCGAAAAGTATCAGGTGGTGGGAGAACTGGAAGTTCCGTCCTTCGGCACCGATTTCAGAAGCGATAAGGATGTTCGCTCCATTGGGCTTGCTGAAGTTTGCTGCCGCCTTGTCGCGAGCCAGAATGCTCATGCCTTCGCTAAACACGGCAAGACCGCCTTCGCCCAGGTATTCCGTAAGCACGGTCTTAAGGGCCATCAAAACGGATTCGCTCTCGCAAATCAGGAGAATCTTGTCTTTCTGGTGCTTTTTCAGGAATCCCTTGAGCCAGACAATGCGTTCGTCCTTGTCCCAGGCGTCGGAATACTGGGTACAGAGAAGACCGTTCTCCTGGATGTCGGTAGTCAGGTCGTCGCCAGTTGCACCCTCTTCCATATAGAGGTATTTCTGGGCGGCAATTTCCACCATGTCCCGGTATTCTGGATTGGGTTCCAGCGGGATAGCGTCCAAGATGCGTTTCGGGAAACCGCCCACGCCCTTGCGGGTGTTCCTGAACACCACGGAACCTGTACCCATGGCATCTACAATCCGGCGAATCCACTCCCCTGCCGTCAAAGACTTGGAGCTTTCCTGCTCCAGCCAGGGGCGGATCTTGGAATTCTTGGGAACGGCCTCGTAAAGGTCGTCCCAGCTCATCTGGTGGTTCGGGTCTGTGGGAATCTTCTTGAGGTCGTTTACCAGCTTGTTGTAGGCCTCCTGGTCGGCGATAAATTCCTTGTAGTCCGTAAACCTAGTCGGGTCCAACATCTTGAGGCGGTTGAACTGGGATTCCGGATTGAGCTGCAGAGGAGTTCCCGTCAAAAGCAGCAGGCCCTTGGTCTTTTTGGAAATGGCGTTTACCAGCGTGTATTCTCGGCTGGTAAAGCCGTCTTCGCAGACCAGGTGGTGGGCCTCGTCTACGATGGTCATGTCCCAGTCAATCTTGAGCAGGTCTTCGATCAGGGCGACCTGCTTGATGAGAAGCTCCACGGAAACGATAAAGTTGTTGCCCCTCATAAAGGGGTTTGGCTTGGCCTCGTCCTTTTCTACGTTCACGAAAATACTCTGCATGTAACCGTCATCTACCAGGGTGAACAGCTGGTTGAAGCGGCGCTTCATTTCTATCATCCACTGGTGTTTCAGGGTATCGGGAACGAGAATCAGGGTCTTTTCGATACGGCCACGGGCCTTGAGGGCATGCCAAATCATGCCCGCCTCGATGGTCTTGCCCAGGCCCACCTCGTCGGAAAGCATGAGCCTCGGGAGTGCCGTGCTGGAGCAGGCCCTATAGCACAGGTAATACTGGTGAGGAATCTTATCGACACGGGGCCCAATCATGCCCCGCACCGGAGAGGATTGCCACTTGCAGCTTAAAGCCAGGGCTCGGCTACGGCGGTCAAAAGCCTTGGATGAAACGTCACCCTGGGAATTACCACCGTAGATACCGTCGGCACCCACATTGGAAAGGGCCTTGAACAGGTCAACAACGCGGGCCCCCTGTTTTGCCACCAGGTCCGATTCCTTGATTTCCTTGCCGCCACGGCCAACATAGACAACTACACCAGAGGATTCCCGGAGAGATTCGATAACGAAGGATGCTCCCTTCTCGCTTTTGGCGGTCTCCCCCGGATTCAAAACGAAACGCTCGACGGGAGCGCTATCCGTGCGGTAAATACGAGTCTGGTTTAAAAGGGGAAAGCGGAAGACGACGTTGCGGCCCTGCAATTCCGAAACAATACCGAGACCCAAGTCCGGCTCCGATCGGCTCACATAACGCTGGCCAGGCACAAATATATTCATAGCACCCAAATCTAGAATTTTTTTAGCGTTCATTGTTGTTGTTTTAGGTCGAAAAGAACAGAAATCGGCCCTAAATAACATCGATTTTTTTTCTAGATTTGTAAAGGATATGTCATGGTTTTTTATAGATGAATCCATCACCGAGGGTGAAAGGCGGCAGGGCCCCTATACCCTGGACGAGATTCTCGGTTTTGTAGAAACAAAAAAGATTACGGACGACACCCTGGTCTGGCATTCCGGCGAAGAAAACTGGAAGCCCTGGAAGGACACTCTGGAGGCAAAAACCCACGCCTCCCGTGAAGATGCCCTGCAAGACGCCATCGAACAGCTTTTGAAGCAGACCCAGACCGGAAAGCATTACGCCGGATTTTTCGTGCGGCTGGTAGCCTATATCATCGACAACTTTATCGTTGGGCTGTTCGGCGGAATTGTGCTGTTCATCATGAGCCGAACACATTCCATAGACCTGGACAAAATCCAGGGCCTTGCGGCAGCTTTCCTTGACGACCCCACCTCCGCAGAGGCCATGAACAACTTTTTCAATGCCCCCGGAATGTGGGAGTTCATGCTGATTTGCTCCATTCTCCAGGCCATTTACTTTATCTTTTTTACCGGAAAATTTTCTGCCACGCCGGGCAAGATGCTCCTTAAAATCCGCATTGAATCGGCCCAAGGCGAAAAGCTCAGCTGGGGGCTTTCTTGTGTGCGCTACATGGCGAGCATTTTTACACAGTTTACACTTACCTTGTACGGGCTCGGTTACCTCATCGTATGCATCGATCCCAAGCGCAGGGCGCTCCACGACTGGATTGCGCGAACCCGCGTAGTTTACAAGGACTAGGAGATTTGTATGTACCGTTTTGAAGTCCATCAAGTAAAGAAACCGCTGGAAGGCGAAGTAGAAATTTCTGGAGCGAAAAACGCCGTGCTGGCGGTGATGGCGGCTGCACTCCTCGCCGATGGGGTTTCCGAAATTACCAACGTCCCCCACCTGAAAGACATGAAGACCATGAGCGATGTGCTCAGGGTCATCGGCTGCCATATCAGCGGTGAAGCCCATGTGTTAAAAATTGACACCCGCCAGGCAGACCACCTGGAAGCTCCCTACGAACTGGTAAAGACCATGCGCGCAAGCTTTTACGTGCTGGGGCCTCTGGTGGCCAGGTTTGGACGCTGCCGCGTCTCGCTGCCCGGAGGATGTGCCTGGGGGCCCCGTCCTGTGGACTTGCACCTGAAAGGCCTCGAGGCACTGGGCGCAAAGATTACCCTTACCCGCGGCTATGTGGAAGCCACCTGCGAAGGGCGGCTCCCCGGCGGAAACTTCAACTTCCCCATTTCCAGCGTTGGCGCTACGGTGAACGTGCTGATGGCCGCCACCCTCGCCAAGGGCACCAGCGTGCTCCAGAATGCGGCGCTGGAACCGGAGATTGACAACCTGGTGGACTTTCTCGTGTCTATGGGTGCAAAAATCCAGGGCCGCGGCACACGAACCCTCACCGTGCAGGGCGTAGAAAGCCTGCGCCCCGGCAAGTGCTTTACCATTCCCGACCGTATCGAAGCAGGCACGTTCCTGTGCGGCGCGGCCATCACCCGTGGCTGCGTCAAGGTGAACAAAATTATTCCCGAACACATCGCCTCTACCCTGGATGCCTTCCGCGAAATGGGCTGCAAGGTGGATGTAGGCCCCGACTGGGCCCAAGTGGACGCCCGTGGACTGGAGCTGAAGCCCATCAGCATATCGACGCTACCCTTCCCGGGATTCCCCACCGACATGCAGGCACCCCTCATGGCCACCCTGGTTTCCGTGCCCGGCAACAGCCTGATTCAAGATACCGTCTACAACGACCGATTCAAGCACGTAGCCGAACTGGAACGCCTAGGCGCAAATATCCAGATTAACGGGAACACCGCTACCATCAAGGGCGGCACGCCTCTCGAAGGCACTGAAATCATGGGTTCTGACTTGCGGGCCACGGCAGCCCTAGTGCTTGCGGCCCTCATTGCCGATGGCGAAAGCACAGTAAGCCGCGTGTACCACCTGGACCGAGGCTATGAAGATTTCGAAGCCAAGATGGCAAAGCTGGGCGCTACTGTTATACGCCACAGCGACGACGAAGAAATGGAATAAACTACAGGGCTATCTGCCCATTGGCTTTCCGCCCTTGGGGGGTGGATTCGGCCTGTCACCCATGGGTTCCCTGTCATTGAAATCAGGGCGACCGCTTCCGCGATTCGGGTCAAACATCTCCCTTTCGCGGGGCTGGTTTTTCGGGAATTCCCCTTCGAAACGGGGCCTTTCGTCACGGTTTTTCAGTCCGTTTTGACGCATCTCGCTACGTTCGGACGGCGGAGCTTCGCGAAGCTTGGAAAGAATCTGCTCCCTGGCCTGCTTGCGTTCTTCGCGCATACGCTGCCAGTCTGCACGCTCCTGCTGGCTTAAACCCGGGGTTTCCTTGGAGAATTCCTGCTTTTCGGCAGGGGTCGGAACGTAAGATTCAGGTGCAGAGGATTCGCCGGCGGCAAAAGAGAATGCCGTCGCGAGAAGAATCGTAGATATGAATTTAGTCTTGTTCATACCCAAAGATTTGCAAATTCCGTGCCAAAGTTCCATGTTGACCTCTTGTCTCACTTAAAGTCTTCCTTTTTCATTCCCAGCCGTTCCATAATTTCTCGCAAGACCTTGCGGTCAATGCCGAGAATAGTAGCCGCCAAGGTCAAGTTCGCGTTGGAGTCCCGCAGGGCGTTGCCGATGACTTCACGCTCAACGGCCTCTCTTGCCTCTTTCAGCGTCCTGGGCGATTCCTTCGCGTCTTTCTGGATAGTTTCAAGACCCAAGTCCGCCGGCTGTATCACGCCGTGAACCGCCTGGACAAGCGACTTCTGGATTTTATTTTCCAGTTCACGGACGTTTCCCGGCCAGTGGTAGCTGAGCAGGGCTTTTTCGGCATTGCGGCTGAGCTTGAACTTGCCTCGCCCATACTCTGCGCCGTAGCGCTTCAAGAATTCCTCGGCCAAGAGCACCACGTCTTGCCCCCGTTCCCGGAGAGGCGGCACCTGGATTGGCATGACCTGAATACGGAAATAAAGATCTTCGCGGAACTTCTTTTCTTTGACGGCCTCTTCCAGGTCCACATGGGTGGCAGAAATCACCCGCACATTCACGGGAATTTCCCGGTTGTCCCCTACGCGGGTAATGTGCTTTTCTTGCAGCACCCGCAAGAGTTTCACCTGCATGTTCAGGGGCAGTTCTCCGATCTCGTCCAAAAAGATGGTGCCACCGTCGGCTTCTTCGAAATACCCCTTGCGGTTATCGACGGCTCCCGTAAACGAACCCTTGGCATGCCCGAACAGCAGCGATTCTATAAGGTATTCCGGAATAGCCCCGCAGTTCACCGCAATAAAAGGCTTGTCGCATCTGGGACTATGGTTGTGCAGGTAGCGGGCAAAGACCTCTTTGCCCGTGCCCGTCTCCCCGCGGATAATGACCGGCAGGGGCAGGGGCGCCAAACGATCCGCCAAGGCTACAAGGTCTTCCATGACCTTCGACGAATAGACGATGCCGTCTTTGCGGACCACGTTCTTGAGCACGTCCAGGGATTCCTTGTCCCGCAGGCGGTCAAAGGCGGCAAAGGTAATCTTTTCGCAGACCGTCACAAAGGAATCGAACAGCTTGCTGTCGGCCTCCGTGAAAGGTTCCGTACGTGCGGCCCGCTGCAAATACAGGTACCCTGATTCGGAATCGGGAGTCCGGAATGGCGAAACCATGATGCTTGTCAGCTGATTCTGCACAATGGACTTGGAAAGGTCAGCCGAATCGTCGTCCAACTGGTTCCAGACGATGGCTCGGTTCTCGCTCTTGGCGTGCCGAACCGCCGAAATAGAAATGGAGACCTTTTCCGGGTCCGAAAAATGGAGAGGGACTTCGCCGCCGATATCCAAGACGGCTGCGTCTGCATTCAGGACTTCGCGGGCAATGTTCAGTATTTTCGGGAAAAGGGTATCCGGCTCCTGTTCGTCCAGGAGAATCTTGACCACGTCAAGCATTTTCTCTGTGGCCACAAGGGAATCCGGATTCATCATTCACCTTCCTCGGGTTTCAATCGTTCCAGCACGCCCTCCAGGTTCGGCATTTCTACCGAATCGGGAGCGGCCTGCATCTGGCTATCCCTGGTCTTTTGCATCAGGAGCGCCCCTGTTTCATCTACAGAGGTTTCGCTCCTGCCAAAGAACGCAAGGGCGACCAGAACCAACACAATCAAAATAAATAGACAAGCCCCAAAATAAAAGACTTTTTTGTCCTTTTTCGGAGAAATTCCCGAATTCAAGAAGGGCAAATCCGCTTTTTCGAGAGTTTTTGTCTCGTTTTTTTGCAAAATCTCGGAAATTCTTTGGCCAAAATTTTCCAGGGCGCGGGCCAGCTGAACCCCTACACCGCCATGCTTTTCCAAGGCGATTTCCAGCAGTTCGTCCAGCTCTTCCAGGTCTTCTAGGCGGGCATCTGGACTGGGCTCAAGAAGTCCTTTCCAGAGAGGTTCCAGCAAGGACAAGTCTTCGGGAGAAAGGCCGACTTTTTTCGCCTGGATTTTTTCCAGAAGGGAAAGCCCGATTTTTTCGGGACCCAGGTTTTCCATAGCCCCGCGAATTTGTTCGAAGGTTTCGCCTTCAAGCAACGGCTCTCCTGCAACCCAGAAGTACAGTAACGCCCCAAGGCTGAACAGGTCCGACTTTTCGGAGGGGGCAGCTCCCGAAAACCGCTCAGGAGCAGAATAATGCAACGCACCCGGCCCGACGATTCCAAAGTCCATCAGTACAGGAGACGCTGAACGGTCAAAGAAAACGTTGGAAGGATTGATGTCCCCGTGGGAAATCCCCGCCCCGCGCAAGGCCTGCAGGGCCGCCACAATTTTCCGTAAGGAATGGAGGGCCACGCCAAGGGGCATAGGGGAAAGCTCTTTCGAGGAAACTCCATCGACATAGTCATAGACGATGTAAGGCCTTCCCTCCACCGCTCCCGATTCCAGGATGCGGTAAACTCCAGGCACGTTCAGCTTCTGGAGTTTTTCGATAACAGAAGCGTCGTTCGAAACGCCTGCATTGTACCATTTAAAGCTGTAGGTCCTGGAAGATTCTCCCTGGACCTTGTAAATGCAAGCCTCGCCGCCCTGATGAATAAAGCTTGCCGATGTAAAGGAACGGACCAATTCCATCTAAAGCTTTCCCGATTCTATCATGGACTTGAGGGAATCTTCGGCGACGGCGGTCCAGTGCCTGAGCGCCCTGCTGGTCGAATCCCGCTGGAGGCCCATGGACCAAATGTCCCAGGCCGCCGGAACATCTCCTTCGTTCCAGTACAGGTTCCCAAGGTTCACGTAGGCCGACATGAAGGTGGAATCCCTGGTGATGGTATAGATGTAAATGTCCTTGGCTTCGTCCGTGCGGCCCAGGTTTTCAAAGATGAGGGCCTTCAGGTTAAAGCTGTAGAAATTGCTGGAGTCAAGCGCAATGGAGCGGTCCAGCAAAGGGAGCACGTTGGCCCTGGAATTTTCGGACAGCGTCGCCCGCGAAAGGTAGAACAGGCTGTTGGAATAGGCCTCTCGAATCGAAGCCGTGCTATCGACGTTCCAGAGAATCCGGAACTCGGCAACCGTGCGCTCCCAAAGCGGAAGCGTCTGTCCATCCAGTTTCTCTTTTTCTTCGGCGATGGCGTAATACGAAAGGGCCAGTCCGTAGCGGGCATCCCTGTCCAGGGGATTTTCATCTAGCGCTTTTGAAAAATTGACAACGGCACGGTCATAGTCGCCTATTCGCAAGGCGGCGTTCCCGCGGGAAACGATATCGCCCCTGCAGGCAAAAAGAAAAAACGCCGAAAAAAAGAGCGCGGCTATTGCATACGACCTTCGAGCCATGTTACCAATATATAAAAAATTCGTCGAAAAAGTCCTTATGTGCACGAAAAGTCCCGGAGGGGCAACCTCCAGGACTTCCGTGATGTCATTAGCTTGGGGATAGGGTTTGCTTTTCAAGACATCACTTGTAATAGTAGGTCATGCCGTTGGCCAGTTCCACCGTACTCATGGAACCCACATCTACGGAGGATACGCTGGAACCAACGTCATTGCTGAACACGATCATGCTGCCCGAAACGCTGGGCTTGAAAGCCGCCTTGCTCGAGCCGTAGGCCGTGCCCGCCGTGAAAGAGACGGAGTTGCAGTTCACCATGCTTTCGGTCTGGCTTCCGAACCCGAGCAGGACACCGCCTGTCACAGAAATCCCGGAATCCGTATCGATAATGCCGCCGCTCATGTTGGTGGAGCAGGAACCGCTTGTGCTGCCACCCTGGCTTCCGGGCCTGCTGCTCATGCCGCCACCCATTCCGCCGGAACCCAGTTCCAGAATCACCACGCCGCCGCTCATCTTGACAGAGCCGTTGGCATCCAGCACGTCCACATCGCCACCGGCGGCATAGAGGTAATGGTATCCGCCGTAGATTTCGATATAGCCTACGGAATTGGAAGCCGCTCCCCCGCCACCGGGACCGCCCCACTGGGAGCCGCTTGCGGTACTGCCGTCTGCAGAACCGCCAGCAGCGTTCCAACCGTCGTCACTTGTGGTTACGGCAGTCTTTCCGCCCTTGGCGATAATGTACCAGCCTTCAAAACCTTCTACCGCCTTGGTCACGTTCACAATTCCGTTGTTAATCATGAGGGTAGAGTCCGCATGGACACCGTCATCCCCGGCGGAAACGGTAGTTTCACCACCGTTGAAATAAACGTTCATGTTGGAATGGATGCCGTCGTCGCTTGCGGTCACGTTCACGATACCGGCGTTGATATAAATCAGGTTGTCAGAAACGATTCCCTTGCCACTGGACTTGACCGTAATCTTGGGCGTAGAAACGGAATCGGCCAGAAGCAGGTAGTTGTAGGCCTGGATACCGTCGTCACCGGCGGTAATGCTGAACTCGCCACCCGTAATAACAATCTTTCCCTTGGTATTGTCGGTCACGGAGCCCTCATCCTCCCCTTCGTCACTCTTGATTCCGTCACCATTTGTAGCCTTGATGGTGTAGATACCGCCCTCGATATCCACGGAGCCCTTGCCCTTGATGGCGTTGTTCTTGGCCGTCACATTCATGGTGGGCACATCCTTGATACGCAAGTCGTTGGTGGTATGGATTCCGTTGTTGTAGTTACCAGTAACCGTGAGCTTTCCATTGCCCTTGAAGGTGATGTCGTCCTTAGCATAGATGGTAGCCGAGGTGGTATCCTCCTTGGCAGAACCGTTCTTGGTGTATTTCCAGATGGTGGTGCGGGTAGAAGCGTCGGCCAGCTTGTTTTCTGTGCCGTCCACCAGCATAAAGAACACCTTTTCTGCACTCTGCACATAGAAGGGAGCTTCGGAGGCACTTGTCAAATCCAGCCCATTCAGGTAGAGGTAAACCAGGGCGTCCGTACTGGCGGCCACCACCACCTGGAAATTACTGGACTTGCCGGAGAGGTAATAATTGCCGGCGCAGCTGATGGTCGCCCTTTTCTTTTCGTTGTCCACGGTAACGCAGGAATTTCCGTCATTTTCAACGGTAAGGCCCGACTCGCTAAAGGTGAGTTTCAGATCGCCCTCGGCTTCCTGGTAGGTGACCGCCTCGGCCACCACCTGTTCGATAACTTCCTGGCTAGAAGTCGGGTCGTAAACGTTGTCGTTTCCGGAAGTGGCGGACTTGCCCGAAGTGCTGGATTTTCCGGCTACGGTGGCGGCACAATCGCTTGCATTTGCAGTCTGGGAACCATCGCTGCAGACATAGACCGTCGTGGTCGTAGAATCGGAAACCCCGCTTACACATTCGTCTGCGCTGTTGGCAACACTCCCGTCGTTGCAGGTATAGGTGGTCACCTCTTCTGTTGTGGCGATTCCGTCGTCTTCGGAGGCTGAGGTGGTGGTATTGTCGCTACAGGCCGCCATCAGGGCAACCGATACGACAGAAAGTGGATAAATGAGTTTCTTGATATACATTTTAAGCTCCTTTTCTTCAAAATTATTTAGAAAAGGAGCTTAATTGGGGCTTTTTTTTGCCTTTTTCAAAAAACTGAATTTTTTATTCGGAACTTTTTGTTCCGTTCGCAACCAATGGTTCCAGAAAATGGACGAATCTAGTCGTCCATTCCAACGAGCTGGAACTGTTCGTTGAATTTCAGTTCCAGGTCATTGGCAAGTTCTATGTCGTAACCGTAGCGTTCCTTGTCCACCTTGATGACAGGAGTCGTGGCGTAGTTCGCCTTTACATAGTCGGCGATTCCCTTGGGAATAAAGCTTGCAGGCACGCCCTTCTGCTTATTCTCCACCTTGTTCCAGGTGCCGTCTTTGAAAAGCTCAATCTTGGTGCCGTCATCCAGGCGGACTTCGTACTTGGTCTTTTCGAAGAACCCGGAATCCTTTTCGGCAAAGAGGATCTTCTGGGCGGGGAACTTTTGTGCCACGAAGGTCTTGACGGCGGCGGGCAGCTGGTCCACGGCAATGGGAGTGTCGTCGGCATAGGCGGCAACCGACAGGAACAGGGCACAAACAATAGCCATAACGAACTTGTTAGCGTACGACATGATAAACTCCTTATTGACCCCCTCTAAAAATTCATTTTCAGAAAATTTGGCTGCAACACATCGTGCAGTTTCGTCACTCAAAGTGGTAAAGACTTCCAGTATTCACCACTTTTCGTTCCTGCCTGCACTTGGTTTCGCTCAAATTTTCTTTATCAAAGCAATTTTTAGAGGTTGTCTGGTTAAAGTGTTTTCTTGTTTACATCCATAATATACATCAAAAATTCAATAATGTCAAATATATAATTTTCATTATTTTAATCAAAAATTTTTATCAATGATTAAAAAACCAATTATATACTACATTCATGTAAAGAATACAAATTTATCTATAACATGGAAAGAAAAATGCCCCGTCAAGCGGGGCATAAAAGGATTTACTCCTACTTTTAGCGGATTCGGTCAAGCCGAGCAGACATTACCCGTGAGCCGTAGGCGACTCGTATTGACGAGTCGTCGAAGGCGAGCTTTGGACACTTGCGCTTTAGCGCTTAGTGTACATGGCCACCTTTAGGTGGGAGCGAGGCGATTCCGGAGACTCAGCTACAAGAATGAGCCGAGCAGCCATTATAACGGAACATTTCCGTGTTTCTTGCATTCCGTGGGAATGGGATTGTTGGCTTCGAGACTGTTGAAGGCCGCGATAATGCGGGCGCGGGTTTCCGTCGGGGACACCACCTCGTCGATAGAGCCCGTGCTTGCCGCAATATAGGGGTTCAGGTGCTCGTTTTCGTACTGGGCGATAAAGTCCGCACGGGCCTGCTTGGGGTCGGCGGCGGCGGCGATTTCCTTCTTGTGGATAATATCTACCGCACCTTCGGCTCCCATCACCGCAATCTGGGCGATAGGCCAGGCCAGCACGTAGTCGGAGCCCAGATGCTTGGAGTCCATGGCGATGTAGGCGCCGCCGAAGGCCTTGCGCATAATAAGCGTAATCTTCGGGACGGTGGCTTCGGCATAGGCGTAGAGCAACTTGGCACCGTGGCGGATGATGCCGTTGTATTCCTGTTTTTTGCCGGGCATGTACCCCGGGACGTCGGCCATGGTGAGGAGCGGAATGTTGAAGCAGTCGCAGAAGCGGATAAAGCGGGCAGCCTTGTCGCTGGCGTCGATGTCCAAGGTGCCTGCCAGGTACTGGGGCTGGCTGGCCACAACACCCACGGCCTTGCCTTCGATGCGGGCAAAGCCCACCACCACGTTCTTCGCGAAATCGGGCTGGACTTCGAAGAAACTGTCTTCGTCAACCAGGACCGAAATGGGCCCGCGGACATCGAAGACCCTCTTGGAATTTTCGGGAACCATGTCCTGAATCTGGGAGGAACGGTCCTTGTAATTGAACTTGGTGACCGGGCTACGCTCAAAAGCACTCTGGGGCAAGTATCCCAGGAGCTTGCGGACACCGTCCAGGCAGGACTTGTCGTCGCTGTAGGCGAAATGCACCACGCCGGAGGTGGCCTTGTGGACCTGGGCACCGCCCAAGTCCATGGCGGAAATCTGTTCGCCGGTAACGGCCTTCACCACACCGGGGCCCGTGATGAACATCTGGGCGGTGTTTTCCACCATGAAGATGAAGTCGGTAATGGCCGGAGAATAGCAGGCACCGCCTGCGCAGGGGCCGAGCACCACGGAAATCTGGGGAATGAGGCCGGAGGCGTGGGTGTTGCGCTTGAAAATTTCGGCATAGCCGTCGAGAGCGTGGACGCCTTCTTCAATACGGGCTCCACCGCCGTCATTGATGCAAATAAAAGGAGCGCGGGACTTGACCGCCAGATCCATGGCGTGGCAAATCTTCTGGGCATGAACGGCACCGAGGGTTCCGCCGTTCACGGTGAAATCCTGGGAACTGGCATAGACCAGACGGCCATTGATCTTGCCGTAGCCAGTCACCACGCCGTCTCCCGGAAGGCGTTTCTTTTCGGGCAGGTAGGCGGCTTCGGACTGCTGGAAAGCACCGATCTCTACGAAGGTGCCCTTGTCAAACAGGTATTCGACGCGCTCGCGGGCGGTCATCTTGCCCTGTTCGTGCTGACGGGCCACACGGGCTTCGCCGCCGGCAGCGTCGCGGACAGCGTTACGGTTTTCCAGTTCCTTGATATACTTTTGGTCCCACATGTTTTGTTCCTTTTGTTTAAAATCTGGGTTCGAGACTCGGGGCTTGAGGTTCGAGACTCGAAGAATGTCATCCTCGAGAAGTCGAAGATCCACTTGAATCTTTAGCGGATGTTCGCTTTCGCGAACATGACGAATTCACTACACATTCCACATCCCTCATAACTCACAACCGTGAAACGGGGGCGTTGCGGGGGTGTCCCCCGCAGAGGGGGTAGCGGATGCGGCTAGGAGATCCCCGCCTTCGCGGGGATGACAAGTCGCAGGAGCGAGGGGGATTCTTCCCCCACCCTTGGATTACTTCTTCTTGGCCTTCTTTGCGGTCTTTGTAGCCTTCTTGCAGGCCTTGCAAGCGCTCTTGCAGAACTTCACGTAGGCGGCGAGGGTGTCGCAGAAGACTTCGTCGGGGGTGTTGTCGCCGTTGATGCGGCTGATGATGGACTTGCTGTACTTGCCCAGCACCTTGGCGGTGGATTCCTTGTAGACCTTGAGGCGGTTCTTGATAACGGCTTCGTCAGCATCGTCCTTGCGGCCTTCGATTTTTGCGCGGTTCAGGAGGCGGGCCACGATGGTCTTTTCGTCCTTAATGTCCAGCACAAAGATGTGCTTCACGTCAACCACGGATTCGATGAGCTTGACCTGGGCGACGGTGCGGGGAATGCCGTCGAGGAGGAGGGTGTCCTTGTCGGGGTTCACCTTGTTGGTGTTCACCAGGCCTTCGATGAAGCGGCCGAAGATTTCCACAGTGGCTTCGTCGGGAACCAGGAGGCCCTTGCTGGAGTAAGAAGCGAGAAGCTTGCCGGATTCGCTGGAAGGAGCGATGCCACGGAAGATGTCGCCCGTGGAGATGTGCTTGAGGGCGGTGGTAGCAGCGAGCTTTGCGCCAACGGTGCCCTTGCCGGAACCAGGTGCGCCAAAGATGAGAACTGCAGGAATTTTAGCCATTGTTGAACCTCTTGGGTTGATTGTTAAATTTCGGCCCAAAAGATAGAAAATAGCAGTGCCTGCAAGATGTTGATTTTATTACTTTCCGCTTGCTAAAGGGCAAAAAAGAAAATTCCGTGGAAAGTCCACGGATTTTCTGTTAAGTGCAAGACCCGTGCCAAATTCTAGCCGGAATTCGTGCCGTCTTCGGGAATCTTTTCGCAGGCGAAGGAGAGCTTGCCGTCCTTGACGCCGATGGTGATGGTAGAAAAGTCCGTCATGGTCTCGAGAAGGAGGCCTTCGGCGATTTCGTCTTCTACCAGGTTCTGGATGGTGCGGCGGATGGGGCGGGCCCCCAGGGCGGAATCGTAGTTGTGGTTCACGATGAATTCCTTGGCCTCCTGGGTCACCTCCAGAAGGATTCCCCTTTCGGAGAGGTTCTTCTGCAAGAAGGAGAGCTGGATATCCACCACAGACACCAGGTCTGCCTTGGACAGCGGACGGAACACGATCTGCTCGTCGATACGGTTCAGGAACTCCGGCGAGAAGACGCGCTTCACCTCTTCGCGGATGGCGGTTTCCATGCGCTCGTAGTCGTCGGTCTCCCCCATCTTGGTGAATCCCATGCCAGAGCTGTGCCGCACCTCGCGGGCGCCGGCGTTGCTGGTCATGATGATGATGGTGTTCTTGAAGTTGATCTTTCGGCCGTAGCTGTCGGTCAGAATACCGTCGTCCAGAATCTGCAGGAGCAGGTTGTAGATGTCGGGGTGGGCCTTCTCGATTTCGTCCAGAAGCACCACGCTGTAGGGGCGCTTGCGGACCTTTTCGCTGAGCTGGCCGCCGCTTTCCTCGAAGCCCACGTATCCCGGAGGCGCTCCGATGAGGCGGCTAATACTGTGCTTTTCCATGTATTCGCTCATGTCGATACGGATCATGGAATCTTCGCTACCGAAGAGGGAAAGGCTAAGCACCTTCGCAAGTTCCGTCTTGCCTACGCCGGTGGGACCCAGGAACAGGAAACTCCCCATGGGGCGCTTGGTGTCGCGGATGCCTGCACGGGTGCGACGTATTGCCTTGACCACGGCATCCACCGCCTGGTCCTGACCGATGACACGCTCCTTGATTTCGTCGCCAAGGTGCAGGAGTTTCTTGGCTTCTTCGCCGGCGAGGCGGCTCACGGGAATGCCCGTCATCTTGCTGATGCAATCGCGAATGGCGTTTTCATCTACCACGGGAATGGTTTCGGATTCCTTGTCGGCGGACAGGGCGTCGCGACGTTCCGTCACCTTCTTTTCCAGTTCCTCGGTCTTGTCCCTGAGGGAGGCGGCCGTCTCGAAATTCTGGTTGGCCACGGCGTCGTCCAGCTGCCGCTTGGTTTCTGCCAGTTCGTCCTCCAGGTCCTTCAGGTCCTGGGGGATGCAGATGGAATCGAGACGCACGCGGGCTCCGGTTTCGTCCAGCACGTCGATGGCCTTGTCGGGCAAGAACCGCTCGCTGATGTAGCGTTCCGCCAAAAGGACCGCCGCACGGACAGCGTCGGGAGTGTAACGGACCTTGTGGTGGGCTTCGTACTTGGCACGGAGCCCGTCCAGAATCAAGATGGAATCTTCGGCGTTGGGCGGGTTCACCACGATGGTCTGGAAACGGCGTTCCAGGGCCGCGTCCTTTTCGATGTACTTGCGGTATTCGTCGATGGTGGTGGCGCCGATGCACTGGAGTTCGCCTCGGGCCAGGGCCGGCTTGAAAATGTTGGAAGCGTCCAGGCTGCCTTCGGAGCCGCCCGCGCCTACGATGGTGTGAAGTTCGTCGATAAAGAGAATAACGGAACTGTCCACACGCTGGAGTTCCATGATAAGCCCCTTCACGCGTTCCTCGAACTGGCCGCGGTACTTGGTGCCCGCCACCATGGCGGCAACGTCCAAAGTCACCACCCGCTTGTTCATGAGGAGTTCGGGAATCTTCTTCTGCACAATCTTCTGGGCCAGGCCTTCCACGATGGCGGTCTTGCCTACGCCGGGCTCGCCGATAAGGGCCGGGTTGTTTTTCTTGCGGCGGCAGAGGATCTGGATAAGGCGTTCGATTTCCTGCTCGCGGCCGATGATGGGGTCCAGCTTGCCTTGGCGGGCCAGGGCCGTCAGGTCACGGCCGAAATGGTCCAGGATAGGCGTCTTGGACTTGGAGCCGGGACGCCCCTGGGGGCCGCCCTGTCTCGGGCTGGAAATGGGTTCATCGGGCTGGTCGTCGGCACTGCCCCGCTTGAGCTGGTCCAGGGCCTGCTGGAAACTTTCGAAGGTCACGTTGTAGGTGGAAAGGGTGGCCGCCGCCGGAGAATCGCTCTGCTGGAGTATGGCAAGCATCAAGTGCTCGGGGCCGATATACTGGTCACCTTCTTCTTTTGCAATCTTTGCGGCGTTGAACATGACCGCCTTGGTACGGGCGGTAAAGGCCAAAAGGCCTCCGCGGTTGTCGCCGCCGATGGTCATGAGGCCGCCGTCGTTGGTGAGGGCCCGCTGGACAACCTCCCCCAGTTCCGCAAGGTTCACCTTCAGGGCCTTCAGGGTCTCGGAGGCATAGCCCGAATCTTCGCGAACAAGTCCCAAAAGAAGGTGTTCCACCGTAATGCTGTCGCTTCCCAGGTTGCGGGCCGCCATACGAGCCGCCTGGAGGACCGCCTTTGCCTTTGCAGAAAAAATACCGTTATTCTCAGACATATTGTTAATTATGAATTCGGAGTTCGGAATTCGGAATTAGATTTTTAGACAATATAATTTTTTTTAGAGTCAATTCCTAATTCATACTTCCTAATTCGGAATTATTGAATCACTCCGCCGTGCATCACGACCCTGCGTTTGGCGAAACTCGCCAATTTTTCATCGTGAGTCACGATGAGGAAGGCCTGATTGAACTTTTCGTTCAGCTCGCCAATCAGCTCGTTGAGCATCTGGGAATTGGCCTCGTCCAGGTTGCCGCTGGGTTCGTCGGCCAGCACCAAATCCGGATGGTTCATAAGGGCACGGGCGATAGCCACACGCTGGCGTTCGCCGCCACTGAGCTCCCTGGGCAAGTGTTTGAGGCGGTCCTTAAGGCCCACCGTTTCCAAAAGCATGGCGGCCCGTTCCCTGCATTCCGCCTCGGAAGTTCCCAGGATGCGGCCCGGAACGCAGACGTTCTCGATGGCCGTAAATTCGCTGAGCAGGTGGTGGAACTGGAACACGAACCCTACCTGTACCCGATGGTACATGTCCCGCTCCTGGCTGCTGAACTTGGAAAGGGGCTTGCCCTTGAAAAGGATTTCACCGGAAGTGGGCGTGTCCAGCATGCCCACCAGGTTCAAGAAGGTGGACTTGCCCGACCCCGAAGAACCGGTGAGAGCCACCAGCTCCCCCGCTTCCATGGAAAAGTTTACACCCTTGAGGATTTCAAGTTCTTCACCCGTTTCGGAGAATACCCGCCGGAGATCGACGGTCTGTAACAAACTACTCATGCCTAATCGCTCCCACGGGGTCAAGCCTACTTGCCTTCCAGGCGGGCAAAATCGTCGCCAGAACGCAAAGGGCAATGCCTATTACAAAAATCAAGACCACATCTATCAGGTGCACCGAAATCGGGAAGTAGGGAATCACGTAGACATCGCCTGGAAGCTTGATAAAGTGGTAAGCCTCTTGCAGTTTGCAAAGCAAAATGCCGATGGTGCCGCCCACGATGGTGCCGCCCACGCCAATGAAACTGCCCATGAGCATGAACACCCGCATAATTCCAGCCTTGCTGAGGCCCATGCTGCGGAGGATGCCGATTTCCTTGGTCTTGTCGATGACCACCATGATGAGGGAACTGATGATATTGAATGCCGCCACCAGAATAATCAGGCAAATCACCGCCGCCACGATGAACTTTTCGTAGTTCATCCACTTGAGCAGCGTAATGTTCTTGGTTTTCCAGTCGATAACGTAGTAAGGGTATGTCAGCCACTCCGACACCTTGTCGATGGCCTCCCCTGCCTTCCAGTGGTCCTTGATGCGGAACTGGATGCCCGTCACCGCATCGCCCATGGCGAGGAGTTTCTGTAGTTCGGGAATTCCCACATAGGCCAGGTTGCCGTCGTACTCGTAGGTGCCGGTCTCGAAAATGCCGCTGACCACGCACATCGTCATCTTGGGGCCACCGGCGGTCATCATCTCGTCCGGACTCTGGAAAGTCTGGAGCACCAGTTTGTCGCCTACCACCACACGGAGGCGGTTGGCAAGGCCCGACCCGAGAATCACCCCCGGACGGCGGGTACCGCCCATGTCTTCCAGACTATCGACGGAATAAGTTCCCCATTTGATGTACTTGTGGATGTCGGTCACATTCTTCGCCGTTTCAGGGTCGATACCGTAAATCACGATACCGTCGTTTACCTTCTTGGAGCTGATTCCCACCTTGTAGATGATAAAGGGAGAGGCGGCTACCACAGAAGAATCCCGTGTCTTGACTTCGTTGATAAGGCTGTCGTAAGCCGTAATGGGTTCACCATTGTAGGCCATCAGCTCGAAGTGGGCGTCCTTCCCGATCATCTGAGCTGTGACTTCTTCTTCGAAACCGTTCACCGCAGCGAGGGCAACCACCAGCGCAAACACGCCGATACTCACCCCCAGCATACTGAAAATGCCGATAAGCGATACAAACAGGCTCTTCCGTTGAGCCCCCAGGTAACGCCAGGCGATTAGCCATTCCAACTTATTCATGGATTAGCAGGTTTCCGGTTTCATTAAGGGGAACAGCTGCACGTCGCGGATGGTCTGCTGGTTGGTGAGGAGCATGACCATGCGGTCGATGCCGAAGCCAACGCCGCCCGTAGGAGGCAGGCCAGATTCGATAGCGTGCATGAAGTTTTCGTCCATGGGGTGGGTTTCACCTTCGCCACCGCGGCCGCGGCGCACCTGGTCTTCCAGGAGCTCACGCTGACGGATGGGGTCGTTCAGTTCGGTATAGGCGTTACCCAGTTCCCATCCGTTAGCGTAGGGCTCGAACTGTTCGATGAGCCCTTCGATAGTGCGGTGCTTCTTGCAGAGCGGCGTGCTTTCGGTGGGCATGTCCTTGATGAAGGTCGGCTGGATGAGCTTGTCTTCCACGGTGAGCTCGAACAGTTCGAGGATACCGCGGCCGCGGCTGAATTCGCCGTCCAGGTGGCCGCCCAGCTCTTCCATCTTGTTCTTGATTTCGTCATCGCTCATCTCGTTCACCTTGAGGCCGCCGAACTTCTCGATAGCCTCGATCATACTGTAGCGGGGCCACGGGGCCTTGAAGTCGATTTCCTTGCCCTGGTAATTAATCTTGGTGGTGCCGTTAGCGGCAATGCAGGCACGTTCGTAGATGTTCTCGAAGTGCACCATCATGTCGTTGTAGTCGGCGTAGGCTTCGTAGAACTCGAGGCCGGTGAATTCCGGGCTGTGGGTGCGGTCCATGCCTTCGTTACGGAAGTTCTTGCTGAACTCGAACACCTTTTCCATGCCGCCCACGATGCAGCGCTTCAGGTAAAGTTCCGGAGCCACCCGCAGGTAGAGCGTCATGTCGCAAGCGTTGTGGTGCGTGGTGAACGGACGGGCGTTCGCGCCGCCGTAAATCGGTTGCAGCGTCGGAGTTTCGACTTCGATGAATCCCTTCTCGATGAGGTATTCGCGGATAGCCTGCAGAATCTTGAAACGCTTGATGAACACGTCCTTCACGTCGTCGTTCAAGGCCATGTCGATGTAACGCTGGCGATAGCGGGTATCCACGTCGGCAAACTCGTTAAACACCACCTTGTTGCCGTTCTCGTCCACCTTTTCCTTAGCCACCGGAAGCGGGCGCACAGCCTTACTGAGCATGGTCACCTTCTTCACGTGCACGGAATACTCGCCCGTCTGAGTTTCGAACATGAAACCGTTTACGCCGATAAAGTCACCCAGGTCGGTCATCTTGACGATTTCGTAGTTTTCTTCGCCCACTTCGTCGCGGGCCACCACCACCTGCAAGCGGCCATAGCGATCCTTCAGGTGCATAAAGCACATCTTTCCCTTGCGGTTGAAGCGAACCACGCGGCCAGCAAAAGCAACTTCTTCACCAGACGCCATCAGGGCAGCCTTGTTTTCTTTCAAAACCTTGGAATCGTGCGTACGGTTAAACTTGTGCGGATAGGCCTCGATGCCCATTTCCTTGAACTTCGCAAGCTTCGCGAGGCGAGCCTGCACCTGGTCATTCATGTCTTGCATTGCCATAATAGGATCCTTTAAATTTTTACGGCGAAAATTTAGAAATTTCATCTCTACGTCATGCCCGATTCAGTCGGGCATCTCCCTTTTATTAGGGTATAAACCCTTCAAAAATAGAAGATTCCCGCCTTCGCGGAAACAACAGTTTAAGGGGAAATTAAATCTTGAAGCAGTAGGCTTCGTGGGTGCCGACCTTGACGCAAGGCGGGACTTCAGCCGTTAGGCAAGGCCTGTCGCACAATTCGCAGCGGTCCGCAAAGCGGCAACCCTGTACAAAATCCCTGGCATGGGGCACCTGGCCCGGAATAGAGCGCAGGGTTCCAAGATCTTCGTGGCTTTCGGGAATGGCCGAGAGGAGCCCTCGGGTATAGGGGTGCATAGGCGAAGAGATAACCTCGTTAGTGGCCCCTATCTCAACAACACGGCCGGCGTACATCACAGCCATTCGTTCTGCATACAGGGAAACAATTCCCATGTTGTGGGTAATCAGGAGTACCGCCGTCCCCGTAGTTTTGGCCAAGTCCTTCAGCACTGCAAGAACCTGTGCCTGGACGGTCACATCCAGGGCCGTAGTAGGTTCGTCGGCGATAATCAGCTTGGGTTTCGGGAGTAGCGCCATCACAATGCAGATACGCTGGAGCATGCCGCCCGAAAGCTCGTGAGGGTACGAATCCAGCACGCGGTCAATGTCCTTGAAGCCCGCCAGAGCAAGCATGTCCCGGATTTCGGACATGGGGTCGGCGCACTTCCTTTCGCAGAACTTGAACACTTCCAGGAGCTGTTTCTTGATAGTCAGTACCGGATTCAAGGCCTGCATGGGCTCCTGGAAAATACAGGATATTTCGGAACCGCGAACTCGCTGCATCTCCTTCAGGGAAATTTTAGTCAGGTCAATCGTTTCGTCGCCATCACGACGCAACAGCACAGAACCTCCGACCACCTTCGCCGAAGGTGTGGGCAAGAGCCGCAAAATGGCCATGGCGGTAACGCTCTTGCCGCAGCCGGACTCCCCCACCAAGGCAAAGAATTCACCGTCGTCAATATAAAAGCTGATCCGGTCCGTTACCTGGACGGGTTTTGCCGCCGGTTCACCATTCTTGTGATGGCCGAACGCAACAGACAGGTCGTTTATATCAAGCAGGTGTGACATGGTCAGTGATCAGTGGTTGGTGGTTAGTGGTTAGTGCGAGGCATGAGATATGGATTGTGGAATGTGAAATCTTCCTTTAGGAAGAGACTTTCTTAATCTCACATTTCTCATTACACACTATTCATACCGGTCTCCCGACTTGGGGTCCATGGCGTCGCGAACGCCCTCCCCCACAAAGGTGGTGAGCAACAGCGTAATGAAAAGCGCAGCGACAGTGCTTACAGATATCCACGGTGCATAAAGATTGTTCAACCCCTGGCTCATGAGTTCGCCCCAGCTGGGCGTAGGCGGTTGCAGCCCAAAGCCCAAAAAATCAAGGGATGTCAGGCTTCCGATACCGCCAATCAAGGTAAAGGGGAAAAGCGTCACCACAGGTGTCAATGCGTTTGGCAAGATTTCCTTGAAAAAGATATGCCTGTGCCCAAGGCCCAACACCTTTGCCGACTGCACATAGGTCATATTGCGGAGCTTCAAAAACTCCCCGCGCATGTAATAGCTTAATGAAATCCAGTTGAAAGCCGCCATAATCAAAATCAACAACCAGAAACTGCGGCCATAAATGCTCCCGATCAAAATCACGATGTAGAGCATAGGGAGCGACGACCAGATTTCAATTATGCGCTGCATTCCGGTATCCCAGAACTTGCCCAGATACCCCTGGATACCGCCAATGACAATGCCGAGGAAAGTCCCGAGAATGGTGAGAAACAGACTGAAAGAAATACAAATGCGGAACCCGTGAATCAGGCGGGCAAGCACATCGCGACCGTTACTGTCGGTACCAAGCCAATGGCGGGAACTGGGGGCAAATGGCGGAGCGCCTTCTTCAGTCAAGTCCGCCTTCAAAGGATCATGGGCAATGGGTGGCATCAAAGCCCACATCTCGGGACAGCCCCCTGCCTTCGTGTAGCCTTCCGCCGCTTCTTCTTCGCATTCACGAACGTCGGCAAAAAGCTTGCCGTAATCCGCTTCGGTCTGGTAGTCACCGCCAAATTCTTGTTCACTGTAACGCACGAAGGCCGGGAAATAGCTCTTGCCGTTATACTTCAGGTACAGCGGTTCGTCGTTTACCGTCCAGGGGCTTGTCAGCGAAAGGAGGTAGGCCACCACCAGCACCACCAGCGACACGAAGGCCCGTTTGTTCCTGTAAAAGCGGAGCAGGCGGTTCTTGGTCTCTGTGGTAATACGGATGTGCATGACGAGGGATAATATAATTTTTATTGCGGGAAGAAAAGGAGATGCCCGCACAAGGCGGGCATGACAATCGGGGGTTGGCAGTCAAGACGGTTTAAGACTGGCTGCTCAAACTTGTCCGCCGAATTCGAATCCGGCGTCTTCGATAGCCTTTTTCAGGGCCGATTCGTCCACATCGTGCTCGTCGTGCCATTCCACACGGAGTTCCTTGCGGGACACGTCGGCAACGGCGGACTCCACACCGTCCAACAACCGGACCGCCTTCTCCACACAGGCCTTGCAGTGGCTGCAGGTCATGCCCAAAACCCGATAAACGCACTCGACGGGTTCCTCGTGTTCATCACCATCGCAATGATCGCATCCGCAATCGCAGTGGTCATGCTCATCGCAACCACACTCATGCTCGTGCCCGCATTCGCAACAACCGCCATGGCAACCACAACCCTTGTGGGCAAACTTCGCATAAATCATAAGTACTGCCAAGAGCAACGCGCAAGCGTAATCAAACAGGCCCAACGCCCCATGCCCGTGGCATTCTGCAGAACCGTGAGGAAGCATGGCAGAAAGGAAAGTATCCATAAAGAACGTATCTACGACAAAGCCAAAGAACATGGCCCCGAAGGCGATGGACACCAGATAGGCGGCAAGGGTCCGCTTGCCAAAGGCCTTGCCCACCACCAGCATACTGGCTATACTCGTGGCAGGTCCCGCCATCAATAGCACCAGGGCAGCTCCCGGCGTAATGCCTTTTTCCACCAAAGCCAGGGCCAGAGGGATAGAACCCGTGGCGCAAGTGTACATGGGCATGGCAAGTACCAGCACCACCAGCATGCAAAGCAGCGGGTATTCGTGCAGGAACAAGAAGAAATCATCAGGAACGAACGCAGCGATCAACGCCCCCAGCAACAAACCGATAACCAGCCACTTGCTCACGTCCCCAATCATGTTCACAAAGCCGTATTCAGCCGTTTCGCGAATCTTCTGGACAAAAGTCTTCTTGACGAAACCCTCGCCCGCCTCGTTTTCAAATTCTCCGCATTCACAGCTGCAATGGTCGCCATCGCAATGCTCATGACCGTGGTGTTCATGCTCATGAGATTCTCCGAAGACCGCAACACCTGTTTCCGGCTCGTTTTTGGTCACCAAATTCGTGAACACACCGCCAAGCATAGCCGTCACAAAGGCAGCAATGGGGCGAAGCACCGCAAAAGGTCCGCCTAAAAGCGAATAGGTCGCCAAAATGGAATCAACGCCCGTAGCCGGAGTCGAAATCAAGAAACTAACGCTGGCCCCCTTGCTGGCCCCTTCCCGCCGGAGTGCAATGGAGGTGGGAATCACGCCGCAACTGCATATAGGGAGCGGCACACCGAACAGGGCCGACCAAAGCACTGACTTGAAATTCGGCTTGGAAATTTTCGGCACGTACAGGTGGTTTGGCACCCACACATGGAGGATTCCCGCCAGCAGAAAGCCCAGCAGCAAAAAAGGGGCCATCTCTGAAAAAAGCGTTACAAATTGCCAAAAGAACTTCTCGACTATTTCGGCAAAGTCAGGCATTTTACACTCCCTTCTTGTGCATAATGTGTGCAAGGCCCGTATTGAAAATCAGGCCGATATGTTCGTCGTCCAGGGCGTAGAAAACGGTGCGCCCTACCCTACGGGGTTTCACCAGGCCCGCCGTTCTCAAGATCCGGAGCTGGTGGCTTACCGCCGACTGCCCCAGTTGCAGTTTTTCCGCTATCTCGTTCACCGAAATCTCCCCCGAAAGGAGAATCTCGATAATGCGGATACGGGTGGTATCCCCAAAAAACTTGAAGAATTCGGACAGCTCAAAGAGGGTGTCCAGGGAAAGCGGTTTGTTATTGTATGAACAATCATTCATATTTTCATATATAGAAACATTCATCTGTTTTGGCAAGGTACCCACCCGCTTTGTGATTTCCATCACGTTCTCAACAGCCTTTATGGACAATTTATCCATGCAAATTGGCGTTTTTTTTCATTTTAGGGCAATTTATAAAGGTATTTTTGGATAAAATGATTGAGTTTTCTGACACACAGGACTACCGCGACTTCCTGAAGGAGTATTACGATCGCAGGAAGGCGGAGATGCCTTTGTATAGTTACCGCATGATGGGCGACAAGCTGGGATTGGATTCCAGCTACCTTTATCGCGTGCTCCAGAAAAAACAGCACCTCCCCGCCCATGCCCTCCCCGCCGCCAAGGACATTCTCGCCCTTTCTGGCAGGCAGGCGGAGTATTTTGAGTTACTTTATTCTGCAGCCGTCACCAAGGACAAGAACAAACGGGAAGAGCTGATGGCCAAGGCCCTCTCTCTCCGTGACGTACACCTCCATAGCCTGCAACAGGCAGAATTGAAACTTCTAGAAAACTGGTGGATTCCTGCCGTGCGCGCCTACCTGGAACTGAACGGCGGCACGGTAAACCTGAAGCAAATCGCCAAAGATATTTGCCCGCCTATTACCGAGGAACAGGCCAAAGAGGCCATCGACACCCTGCTAGAAGTTGGGCTTGTCAAGAAAATGGCCTCCGGTAAACTGGCCCTGACCGACGCCCACCTGACCGTCGGTGGCCCAGAAAAGAAAATCGCCGTCCGCAAGTTCCAACGACAGATTCTAGGACTTGCCGCCGACTCTCTGGAAAACACCCCCGTCGAAGAACGGAATATTTCCACCCTGACCCTTTCCGTAGATCAGGCCTGTTTCGACGACTTGGGGGACATGCTCAAGGAATTCCGCCGTCTTGTTCAAAAAAGGGTGGATGGAGCCAAAAATCCCGACAGGGTAATGCAACTTTCGATGGCATTTTTCCCTGTAGCCCACAAAAACAAATAAAATAAAGTATATTAAGGGTTACAGGACGAAGATGATTTGGGTAAAATACATAGGATTTTCTGCACTGGCAATGCTAGTCGCTTGTTCCAACAACGGCGATGTTGCCGGTTCTTCTCTTGAGACTGAAAACTCCATAGCCTTCCATGTAAAATTGGCCAATGGACAGAACGCCTCCAAGGCGTACGTCATCATCCATGATTCAAAGTACTTCGCAGACGATGCTGATCTGAATTCTATCCAGCATCCTCAGACCGACGAAAACGGAATTTTGGAATTGGATTCCCTGCCCAGAGGCAATTACATCGTAGAAGTTCGCGGTCTCCAAGATGAGCAGGAACAAAAGGGAGCTACCACTTTCGAAATCACTCAAGTCGATAATGACTCCGGCAAGGTAGTGACTGTACAAACAGGCATTCCCGCATCTTTTGAAGGCAAGGCCTACACGGACAAGTACCCCGCCTGGGTCATGATTCGCGGTCTGGAATACAAAGTTCCCGTAGACTCCCAGGGCAATTTCTCCTTCAAGTCTCTCCCCGAAGGCATGTTCGAATTCGTGCTGGTCCACTCGCAAACCAACAGCGCGGGAGCAACCGTTTCCCAGATCCTCACAGAAGAACAGCTATGTGTGGGTTGCGACGGTTCGGAGTCTGTCACCCTAGTCGACAAAACCGCTCCGCCCAAAGATACGGCAGCGGCAGATACCGCCGATACGGATACAATTCCTACGGACACGCTTGTACACTTTATGTTCGAAAACTTTGAAAACGCCCTTGACAATGGAGAAATCAAGGACTGGTACACCGCTTTCTCGAAATACGCAACCGGAGACCTTGAAATCACCGACACATTAAGCGACCGCAAAGGCTATGTGGCCCATTTCAAGTGCCAAAACGACTCCCTGTATAACTGGACCCTGATGGGACGTTACCTGGGTGGTGCCGTCGATATGAGCGAACTTGATTCCATTGTGTTCTGGGCCAAGGGAACTGTCGAAAACTACGTTTCCTTCTCCTTCGACATTATTGAATCCGATACCACCGCCGATATCCAGAGTGGTAAATCTTGGATGCATATTCCCCTTACCGAGGAATGGACCCGTTACACGGTAACCCCGTCGAACCTTCTTTCCGTAGACAGCAACAATACCGGCGGAAATATCGGCTGGGATGCAGTCAAGGACAAGGTTACCAACCTCTCCATCTTTGGCGGAAAGGGCGGTGAATTCTGGATCGACGACATCGAAGTATTCGGCCTGGAAAGCTTCACGCCGAAGGCTTTGTCCGTTAAAAATTAGATACACTATTATTGATAATTTGTCCACGGGAAATGTCGCTTCTGGCGGCATTTTTTGCTTTTAAGAGCCTAGATTTAATGTTGGGAAAAAAGATTTTCAAGGAGTCACCATGGGTGTAAAAAAACTCTCTAAAGTCTCGATTACAACCGTCTTTGCCGTCGCTGGCCTTGCCACGTTTGGCCTTGCCGACAACCCCATTTCAACTTACCACTACTTAGCGGACCCTTCGGCTGCATCTGACGGGGACACCTTCTATATCCTGACCGATACAGACGACATGTGCGTCAGTTCAGACCCATTCAACTACGATATTGTTGGCCTTTATGCCTTTACTTCGAAGGATATGAAGAACTGGACTGACCACGGCCTGATTTTCAGATCAATGAGAGAATTCGATAGCTATCCCGGAAATACATGGGCTTCTGGCATTGCCGTCAAGAATGGCAAGGTCTACATTGTTTATCCGGACGGTGCCAGTGGCGTGGGCATGATTACCGCCCCAAGCATCGACGGGCCCTATACGGACCCCATCGCAGAGTCCTACAGCGGCAAAAACAAGATTGCCGCCTCTTCCTGGAATGCAGGGGCTAGCGTTCTTAACGGCTGTGACGATATTGACCATTGCTTTGATCCTGGCATTTTCTTCGACGACGACGGAACCGGCTACGTGATTTTTGGTGGAGGAAGCAAGGATTCGCAGAAGCGCCCCATCGGCAACAATTTCGACATAGTCAAGTTTACCGACAACAACGGCAAAATCACGATTGACGCAAATTCTCTTACACGAATCCAGGCTCCGGGTTCTTTTGAGGCCCCCTATCTACACAAGTACAAGAACAAATACTATCTGAGCTTCAATAACGACAAACAGATTATCGATTATGGCATGTCAAGCAGCGTAACCGGCCCGTATACCTATATCGGCGAAGTCATTCCCGCTATTTGGCAGGTGCCCGATGCTGGTGGACATGGTGGCAACAACCACCAAGGCTTCGCGGAATTCCAAGGCAAATGGTACGCCGTTTATCACGACCGTCGTCTGGTTTCCGCTACTGAACACCCTATTTCTTGTAGTACGAAAGAAGGTTGTGTAGCAAACCCCGAACCGGGTAACCACAGAAGCGTCTCCATTGACGAACTGACCTGGACCAATGACAGGATGAATACTCTCACCTTCACTAATGCAGGTCCGAAACAGATCCAGAATTTCGACCCCTACCAGACCTATAAGGCTCTTACCAGTTCCAAGCAGCGCAACGTGCGCAGCCGTACCGACTGGACCAAGGGTAAACCCGTAAAGCATGTGCTGACCCCCTGGGCATCCAAGGAATCCTGGATTCGCGTGTCCGGTGTTGACTTCGGCGAAGGCGCAAAGAGCTTCCAGGTAGTGGCAGCAAGTGTAGACAACGGAAACAAGATTGAAGTTCGCAAGGGGAGTGCTTCGGGCACCCTGGCCGGCACCTGTAATCTGCAAAAAACCAACGGATGGCAGGATTATGTCGAAAATTCCTGCGATATGTCTGGACTTTCCGGCGTTGTAGATGAACTCTTTATCGTGTTCAAGGGATCCAAGGATTCCACCATGGGCGTTCTGGAATGGGGATTCACCTGCAACGGCACCTCTTGCGGTACAACCGAAGCTAAAAAACAAAGCCCCTACAACGGCATTGCCGCCGAAATTCCGGGCAGAGTAGATGCCGAATACTACGACGTTCCCGGCAGCGGTTACGCCAACAAGTCTTACAACGACGACAACGAAAACGAAGGCAACGCCAATTTCCGTACCGACGAAGGTGTGGACATTGTCTTGGTTGACGCCGATGACGCAACGAAGGGCATGGCTCTTGGCTATACGAACGAGGGCGAATGGCTGGAATACACCATTAACGTAAAGACCGCTGGTAAGTTCAAGATGACTGTAAACGCGGCCTCCAGCTCCAAGGGAGCGTCCGTTGCCTTCTCCATCGATGGCAAAGACGTGGGCGAAACCGTCATGGTCGATTCCACCGGTGCAAACTGGAGCGTTTACGAAAACTTTGACGTGGGCGAAGTGGAACTGACCGCAGGAACCCACGAAGTCCGCCTGACCATCATGGGCAACTACACCAACGTAGATTACTTCAAGTTTGAATCTGTGGGTTCCGATGGAAAGGTCATTGAAATCGATGATACTGTGCCCCCCACCAACAGCACACCCACTAACACCACCGATAAGACAGATTCTACCAAGAAGGACAGTGGCAAGAAGGGCGAGACTGCTCCTGAAGCCATCTTCGGGAATCACTTAAGCATGGGTCTTGGGGCAACCACAACATTCGAAGTTTTTGACCTGAAGGGCAACAAGATTGCCACATTCAGCGCAAAGAGCATGGCCGAGGCTGCTCGGCTCTGGAAAAACGGGAACGTCAAGGGAGACGTTAGGGTATCCGGAATAAACATTATCCGTAACCGCGCAAACGGCATGGTTACAAAAGTCCGTATCAACAAATAAGGGATTAAATAGGGAGAAAATAGAGGATGGTGAAGGGTTTAAAAGCAACGCTTATGGCCGTTGCCGGTTTGGCCACGTTTGGCCTAGCCGACAACCCCATTTCAACTTACCACTACCTGGCAGACCCGGGTGCAGCTGCTGACGACGAATATTTCTATATCATCACAGACTCTGATGATCCGGCACCAGCAAATGCGACCAGTTACTCCATTAAGGCGCTCTACGGTTTTCGCAGTAAAGACATGCAAAACTGGACCGACTTCGGCATCATTTATGATGCCCGCAAGGTAAACGGCATTAATGACATTTGGGCCTCTGGAATTGCAGTTCATAAAGGAACTTTCTATATCGTATTCCCCGATGGCGGTGGCGGTGGTGTCGGTTATATCAAGGCACCATCCATTGAAGGTCCGTGGACAAACGCGGTGGGCAACGGCAGCGATAAGCTTGTTGGCGGCCGGAATGGACTTATCGGTTGCGATGGTGTTTCGTGGTGCTTTGACCCGGGTATCTTTATCGATGACGACGGCACGACCTACGTGACGTGGGGCGGCGGCGAAAGCAACAGCCGTCCGAATACCGACAACTTTGATATCGTCAAGCTGAACGATGCGAAAAATGCTCCGGTGGGTAACGGTTCTCACGTGAAGGTGAACGGCTTGCAAAAACGCAAGATGCTCGAAGCTTCTTACATCCATAAACACAAGGGTACTTACTACTTCTCATACAGTACCGGCTGGCAGGATGGTGCTCCCACAATTGACTATGGTGTTTCTGACAACGTGATGGGTCCTTACACTTGGAAGGGCACCATTCTTGGCGACCCGAGCATGAATGGCCGTAGCATTAACGGAAATAATAACCATCACGGTATTGCCGAATTCAAGGGCCACTCCTATGTGGTATATCATGACCGCCGTATTGCCAAGGGACACAACGGTCTAGAAATTATCCCTGCCGATGATGGCCAGTCAAAACCGAACGAAGGCTACCACCGTAGCGTTTCCGTAGACGAAATGTTCTACAACACCGATGGTACCATCAAGACGGTGACGGTGACCAACGAAGGTCCTGAACAGATTGAAAACTTTGATCCGTACGATTGGTATCCGGCTCTTACCAGCTCCAAGCAAAAGGGTATTCGCAGCCGTTCCAATTTCACCTTGGGCAAGGCGGCAGAACATTACCTGCTTCCGCTTTCAACCAAGGAATCTTGGATTCGCGTGTCTGGTGTAGACTTTGGCACTGCTGCAACAGGATTCACTGTAGAAGCGGCAAGCATTGACGATGGCAATAAAATCGAAATTCGCACAGGTTCTGCTACAGGAACCCTAGCCGGCACATGTACACTCCAGAAGACGAAAGACAAAAACACCTTCGTGGAAAGCAAGTGCGATGTAGAAGGCCTCAAGGGTATTGTAAAATACTTGTTCCTTGTATTCAAGGGAAGCAAAGACTCCACCATGTCCATCAAGGCCTGGGGTTTCGAAGGCAGCGGTTCTACTCCCCCTACCCCGAAAGCTCCGTACGGCGGCAAGGCTGTTGAACTTCCGGGCATCATTGAAGCCGAACTTTTTGACGTACCGGGCAGCGGTCGCGGTGATAATATGAAATCCTACAGCGATAACGATCCCGAAAACCAGGGTGACGCCGATTTCCGCATGGATGAAGGTGTCGATATCGTAAAGGGCGGTACCGGCATGGCCCTCGGTTACACCAACAAGGACGAATGGCTGGAATACACTGTAAATGTCAAGACCGCAGGCAAGTACAAGATGACCGTCAACGCAGCCTCAAGTTCTAAGGGTGCCGCTGTTGATTTTGCTATAGACGGGAATAATGTCGGTGAAACGGTCCTGGTAGATTCTACCGGTGCCAACTGGAGTGTCTATCAAGACTTTGACGTAGGTGAAGTTGAACTTTCAGCCGGCACCCACGTGGTTCGCCTGACCATTGTCGGAAGCTATACCAACGTCGACTGGTTCAAGTTTGAAACCATTGATGAAAATGGCGAGATTATCGAAGTTGTCAAGAACGATAGCACCGGCACCGATAAGAAGGATTCTACAAAGAACGAAGGCTCAAAAGACGGTAAAAAGACCGAAGCTCCCGAAGCCCTATTCGGAAATCACATGAGTTTCAACCACATCACAGTCACATATTTCGATGTCTTTGACCTGAAAGGTAACAGGATTGCCTCGTTCAGCGCCAAGAACATGGCCGAAGCGGTGCAGCTCTGGAAAAACGGAAACGTCAAGGGAGACATAAGGGCTACGGGCATCAACCTAATACGTAACCGCGTAAACGGCATGGTTACAAAGGTCCGTGTAAATCACTAGGGCAATTTAACTAAGGGAATGGGAGTAAAAATGAAGGTTCAATCTTTGTTCAAAGGCATAGCCATAGCCGTAGGGCTTGGCGGACTGTGTGGAACCGCCATCGCCTCTACCGTAAATGTGGACCTAGACGAAGAACACCAGGTGATCCGCGGCTTCGGCGGCATGGTACATAACACCTGGCAAGGTGGCAAGGGGCTTAGCGATGCTGATGCAAAAATCGCCTTCGGCACCGGTGACGGAACACTTGGTCTCAATGTACTGCGTATTCCGGTAAACGAAAGTAGCAGCAACTTTGGCAAAGAATTGGACGCCGCAAAATCCGCCAAGAAATATGCCGGTGATGACTTTCTGGTCTATGCCACCCCTTGGAAACCTCCTCAGAATTTACAAACCCCATACACATTGAACCGGTGGGGCACAAATTATCAAACAACAAAAGTTTCCGAAAGCAACTGGCCGGCCTATGTAGACCACCTTAACAATTTTGCGGCCTACATGAAAAACCAAGGCGTTCCTCTTTATGCCATAAGTATTCAGAACGAGCCGGACTGGTGTGATTCCTGGACCTGCTGGAGTGCTGACGAGCTCTACAAATTCACCAAGAACTACGCCGACCAACTCCGTAAAAACGGCACCAAGGTTATTTCTGCGGAATCGTTCAGCTACGACAAGAATTTGTACAACAAAATTCTTAACGATGCTAGCGCCTTGAAAAACATTGACATTCTCGGTGCACACTTCTACGCCAGCGAGGCAAATTCAAAAGATGATTTCTACGCCTACAGCCTTGCAGACCAGAAGAACGTAGAACGCTGGATGACAGAACACTACACCGAAAGCCAGGGCAGCGCCAATTATTGGCGTAAGGTGATGAATACCGGTGACCAGGCGAACCAGAACAAGCTTGATACCGTTCGTGCCATGGATGTGGCCTACGAAATTCATCGCGGTCTTGCCATCGGTAACTTCAGCCAATATACCTGGTGGTATATCCGTCGCTGCTACGGCCTGATTATGGAAACGGATGCAAGCGGAAAATTGCAGATTCCAAGTAACGAAGTGGGTAAGATTAGTAAGCGTGGCTATGTGCTATCGCAGTTCGCCCGTTTTATTCGCCCGGGTGCAATCCGCGTGGGTGCCACAGACAAGCCCGAAGCAAACTTGTTCGCTTCTGCCTACAAGAGCGCAAACAGCGACAGCGTGATTGTGGTGCTTGTAAACCGAGACTATACGAATTCAAAGACTGTAACCGTCAAAATCCCTGGCGCAAAAGTTGAATCGTTCCACGTATACACCACCAGCGAAGCGAAAAACGCCAAATATGAGGGCGAAGTCGAAGTAAAAGACGGTTCCGTGACCATTACTATGGATGCCGGCAACACAGGCAACAAGGATTGCATCGTGACCCTCGTGGGTGAACTTGGCGATGTGGAGAAGACTCCCCGCGCCCCCTATGGTGGAAAAGTCATAGACTTACCTGCCCTAATCGAGGCCGAAAACTTCGATGTACCCGGTACAGGTGCAGCAAACAAGACCTACTACGATACGGACTCCGAAAACAAGGGCGACGCAGAATTTCGTAGCGACTTGGGCGTAGACGTGGTAAAGAGCGGTTCCAATATGGCCATCGGCTACACCAACCAGGGCGAATGGCTGGAATATACCGTCAACGTAAAAACTGCCGGCAAGTATAAGCTTACCGTGAATGCGGCCTCCAGCTCCAAGGGGGCGGCACTAGACTTCTCCATCGACGGGAATGCGGTCGGCGAGACAGTCCTCGTTGATTCTACGGGAGAAAACTGGAGCGTGTACCAGGATTTCAATGTAGGCGAAGCGGAACTTACCGCCGGCAACCACGTGATCCGTATGACCATTGCGGGTAGCTACACTAACGTAGATTACTTCAAGTTCGAGTCTATCAATGACGAAGGAGAGGTCGTTGAACTGGATCCCACAGAAATCGCTAAGACAAGGAATCCCGTGAAGAAAAAATCCACGGAAGAAGAGGATTCTACGAAGGAAGAGGAGGAGGAAGCACCGGAGTCTATTTTCGGCAGCAACCAAAAGCTGGAACGAGCAGTCAGCGGAAATTACGAGGTCTTTGACCTGCGTGGTAAAAAATTGGCAACATTCACCGCCAAGAACATGACTGAGGCAATCCAATTATGGAAAAACGGCTCCATCATGGGCAATATGAAAACAACAGGTATAAACCTCATCCGTTGCCGAACAAACGGAAGGGTTGCAAAAGTTCACACAAATTACTAAACTCAAAATGGGGATGATGATAGGGGTATCATCAAAAGGGAGTGTCAAATGCACAACAAGATCATCAATGCTCTAGCCTTAACCGGTATTTTTGCACTGGTAGGCTGTTCAGACAGTTCTTCAGACCCGACGAACCTGCTCGGGAACCTGGATAACCCGGAAATTTCATCCAACTCCGAAGGTGAAGAATTCCCGGCCGCCGGAGAGCCCGATATTACCAGCTCGGATGCCTCTACCCTACCGGGAACGAGTTCCCCGTCAGGAAACAACCCTGCGGATATCAACTCTTCGGCTACAGGCGAGAATACCGAACCGGATAATACCACATCTTCGGACAGCGGTTCACAGCAAACAACTTCGTCTGAATCCGCCCAGGAGCAGACTTATGCTTTTGGGTGGGCCAAAGGCAACGATCCCGTGCCAACAAAGGGCTGCGGGAAAGACCTGCAATTGCCGAAATCAGGTGATTTCCAATTCTCCTGGAATTTCAAGGGAAAAAATGAATCCCGAAAAATCTATATCGACATTCCAGACAATTATGACAAAAATAAGCCATACCGTCTTGTTTTCGGAATGCAGTGCATGAACGGTTCAGGTTCAAATGTCGCTAAAAATGAGAAATACTACGGACTTATGCCCCTTGACAACGGTAAAACGACTATTTTCGTAGCTCCGGACGGTCAGTGCTTTAGCAACAATTGCCCGCCTTGGGGAGAAACCGATTATACCATGTTCGATGAACTGCTGGCCAAGCTTCAAAACGAACTTTGCATAGACTCATCGAGAGTATTCTCTACCGGTTTCAGCTATGGCTCCATGTTCACCAACGGACTTTCCAGAAACCACCAGCATGTCCTCCGTGGCGTTGCCGTCTATGAAACGGCAGATATCAATATCTGGTTGCCTGAAGTAGAAAACAAGCCCATCGCCTGGATGGGCGTACACGGCATGAACGATGGACTTTGCAAGCCCGAAATGGGTAAATCCGCTCGCAATACAGCCCTTAAAAACGCAAGCGCCGAAGGAAAAGACGCCACTTTAGAACAACCTGAAGAATCTTATAGTTCACAGCACAAATGCTACGACTATAAAGACGTAGACGAACGTTTCCCGGTCCGTTGGTGCACTGATGACGCAGGACATATCTGGGATCATAAGGATCCCGGTCAATGGAATTCCTGGGTTCCTGCAGCCACATGGGATTTTATTACACAATTCTAAAAACGGGCAATATAAATGAATATACGATTTGCTAGTCTCATTTTGGCATTGCCCCTGTTATTGCATGCCGCACCAGACCCCAACTTCCACATCTACATTGCCTACGGCCAGTCCAACATGGCTGGCGCAGGCGATATTCGGAATGGAATTGACAATGTGGAGCACCCGCGCTACAAAATGTTCGCCACAACGGAGTGCGCAGGGCTTGGCCGCCCGACCTTGTACGAGGTCTACCCCGCTATTCCCCCGATGTTCCACTGTGGCGAAGGCCTCTCGGTAGCCGACTGGTTTGGTCGCGCCATGGCGGATGCCCTCCCCGATGTAACGGTTGGCATTATCCCTGTTGCTGTAGGTGGAACGAAGATTGAACTATTTGATAAAGACAAATACGCCCAATATTTAAATTCGCTACCTCTCCCAAACGATCAATACTTGATTAATTGGGCCAAGGATTATGGCTCAGACGGCAACGCCCATGCCCGTATCGTTGAAACGGCAAAAAAAGCCATGGAAGTTGGGGTTATCAAGGGCATCATCTTCCACCAAGGCGAATCAGGCTCCATGAATGGAAATAATTGGCAGCAAGAAGTCAAAAAAACTCGCGACGACATATTGCAAGCGCTGGGTCTCAGTTCCGATACCATACCGTTCCTTGCCGGGGGACTAGAGGAACAAGACGCTGGCGGATGCTGCTGGTCCTTTTCAAGGAACAATATCAAGACTCTCCCCAACGTGATGGACAATACTTATTTCGTGAGTTCTGACGGACTTTCAGGTAATGGCAAAGACTCCTTCCACTTCAGCAGTGCATCATATGAAGAATTCGGCAAGCGCTACGCCGAAGAAATGCTCAAGCACATAAAACTCGGCCCAGTAGTTCTTGTACCACGTTCTCCCTATGGAAACAAGGCCAGCGAAATCCCTGGAAAAATTGAGGCAGAAAACTTCGATATCCCAGGTACAGGTTCAGAAAACAAGACCTTTAGCGATACAGATTCCCAAAATAGAGGTGATTCCGATTACCGAAAAGACGACGCCCCATCCGCCGACCTTTACGACAAGGCAACCGGAGTCATTCTTGGCTACAACCAGGAAGGGGAATGGTTTGAATACACTATAAACGTCAAGGATGCCGGTGACTACAATATGACAGCCTCGGTTGCCACCGATAATGACCTTGCTAGTTTCAGCCTATCTCTAGATGGGAATCCACTGGTGGAAAATATTGATTCCCTGGAAACCGGGAGTTTTGACTCTTATAAGGATGTTCAGGTAAAAGTAACGCTCCCCGCAGGCGAACACACCCTCCGGATGACAGTGATAAGTTCATGGTTTGATATAGACTATTTGAATTTTGAAAAAATACCGAGTAATTCAAGCGAAGCGAACGACTCAGAAAAAGCCAAGGATTCAAAGGATTCCAGCATCACCACGACTCCCGACAAAAAACAAGAATCATCCGCAATCGCCCTGGCCAAAAAAGATCTTAAACTGCAAATGGAACAGGGGTTCAGGCTTTTCGATGTTCATGGGAGACTCGTTGCATCATTATCAGCAACGGGTATGGATAATGCCATTCGTATGGTCCAGGACAGTTTCAAAGGAATTCATCAAGGTGTGTACCTGTTACGCAGTACCGGTTCTGAAAAATCGAGCCAGAAAATCATCTTAAAAAAATAAAACACCTTTTCACCATCTAATCTAGAACAAGTTCCATAAAAAAAGGAACCCAAGTTTCAATGGGTTCCGTTTTTTTGATTACGACTTTAAATTATTGAAGCTTGAATTGTTTCAAGAAATTCCAGGCTGTTTCGGGATCCAACTCCTCGTGACCAGCGGCATATGAACATAGCCCAACCTTAGCTCCACCGGCACAGTTTTCATACAATTGGCAGCCATTTTTGGGTGAATTTGGCGTGGGGTCACCAGTACACTGATCCATCTTGGCCCATTCCTTGAAATTGCCTTGTGCCCCCATAAAGGTAATTGGCTTGTTGTTTACTAGAGAAGAAAGCCCTCCATCGTACATAACGGTACCATCATTCGTTCCTCGCAAATTAAGAATTGGGAACGGACGAGCTGGTTTACACTTTCCGTCATCCACAATTTCTTTGGCCAGGTCAAATGCCGAGGGGGCCGCCGCCGCAATGATATCAGCCAAGAAACACCCTACATAATTTGACATGCCTCCTCCCATAGAAAATCCAGCCGCATAGACCCGGGTGGGATCCACGCAAGCTTCTTCCGTTAACTTCTGGACAATATGACGAGTAAAAGTCACGTCGTCGGCATCAGTACAGCATGGTCCGACATTCCAAGCCTTCCCCTGCATTCCGAACATACCTGGATGGTCGGCACCATCCGGAAAAACGTTGATTGCGCCATCGGCTGATGCCTTCTGCGCTATTTGAGATTGGCCTGCCCAGTCGTCGGCACTGCCCTGGATTGGATGGAAATTGAGCAACATCGGGACAGGCTTGTCCCCTTTATAGTTATTTGGGAATTGTACTATCACCTTTCGATTATCAACATAAAGTGTCGTACTGTTCTTGAGGGTCTTTCCCGAGCAATCCACTGGGGTAACTGGTGGCGTAAAGGTCGATGTAGATGTCTGTATCTCGCTAGAAGAACTTTCGAACGGATTCGAAAAGACACTCGAAGAACTTGTACCAGAAGCGACCGGAACAAGGATTATCTCCACACCGGTCTCATTTTCTTCTGTCATTTGGTATGGCTTTACTTCGTAGCCGTCCTTGGTAAACAAGAAGGTCGGAAGCTGCTCCGTTGTCTTGAGAAGCGATACCCGTCTCGTGAGCTGGTAAGAAACATTCTTACCGTCCATGGTCAGACGCACAAATTTGACGCCACGAGGAAGATCCTTCAAATTCAACGATATGTTTCCATTTGCGTGCTGAAATGATCTCTGTAATAGAATCTTCCCTAAGACATCCATCACAAAGACCTTGAGAACCCTGGCATTCACGTTTTCTATGGATAGCACACGGCCATTCAAATTAAGGAATACTCCAGCATTTGGCTTACCTCGCAGGGATTCCGTGCCAGCATCCAGCCCCGAATTATTACCACCATTGTTATTGGATGTGTTTTCCACTCCTTCAGCTATGCTGAAGGAACCATCATCGGCCGTGTATGCCGAAATACCCGAAACATTGAAAGACTCCACTTTCACTCCGGATAGAGGATCTCCCGAGGTATTTTTTACATTTCCCGAGATACTCCATCCAAAAGAGGGGGCATTCAGGGTAAGACCAAGCATCGCAACTCCCCAGGCGATGCTTCGACAGCTGAATTTCAGCATAGAGGCTCCTTTTTAGTGTTTTTACACTCAGCCCCATATTCCCTGATACAAATATATGTAGAAAATTCACTTTTTTCTGTAAAATTATCGTAAAGCAACGAAATTTCATAAAAAAGGCCTTTTTTCTTTGTAAACGTTATTAAACAAACGTATGGACAAATTATCAATGGAATATTCCAAACCGGAATATGAATAGAATCATTTTCTAGGTAGATTTAATCTAGGGATGGATAACAAGAATCAACGGGGGAATATATGAAAACCGCTATAAAATTATCACTTTTTGCCCTCGCTGGGCTAATATCCGTTGCCAATGCCGCCCCCCTTGCCGAAGGCGGCGCCAAGTTCCTGGGCAACATCACCACCGGAGGACAAGTTCGCTCCGACATGGGCACCTATTGGAACCAGATTACCGCAGAAAACGAATGTAAGTGGGGTTCCATCAATACCGCTGAAGACAGGTACAACTGGAGCGGGTGTGACGCCGCTTATAATTGGGCTAAGAATAACGGCTACCACTTCAAGTTCCACGCCTTGGTATGGGGATCCCAGTACCCGAATTGGATTAAAAGCCTTTCTGCCGAACGTACTGCAGAAGTAATTGAAAAATGGATGAAAGCCGTGGCAGACCACTATGGACCCATGGGCGGCATCGAAATGATCGACGTGGTAAACGAGGCTATCCGTACCGGCAACAACCAATATCATTCGGGATACACAGATACAAAAATTATCCAGGCTCTTGGCGGTGACAATGGCAAATACACATTTGTCGCCAACGCCTTTAAGATGGCAAAGAAATACTTCCCGAACTCCATTCTTATCTACAATGACTACAACACCATTCGTTGGAATATTGACGAGGGGATAGACCTGATTAAAAAAATCAAGGAACAGGGAGCTCCAGTAGATGCCTATGGTCAACAGGCCCACGATATTTCAGGCATGAGTGAAAGCGATTTCAAAAACGCCTTGACCAAAATTCATAATCAGACACAATTGCCCATCTATATCACGGAATACGATGTGGGATCTGACGACGACGATTACCAGTTGGAATCATACAAGGCCCATATCCCATTCTTGTGGGAAACACCATGGATTGCGGGCATCACCCTCTGGGGGTATGTAAATGGTTCAACTTGGATTAATGTTGACGCCAAAAAAGCAGACCAGTGTAAAGCCAATGGTGGTGGATGGCAAGAATGCGAAAACAACAACCCCTGCAAAGGATGTTCTGGCCTGATTACCGGCAGCGGAGACCGTAAAGCAATGACCTGGCTCAAGCAATACTTTAGCCAGCACTTGGCAGACGGCCAAAATACCACGGGCCTTAGCGGTGGAACCACCGTAGATCCCGAACCCCAGAAGCCGTTCAACGCCACCAACACCCCCTGGGCCGTTCCCGGCAAAATTGAGGCCGAGGATTTTGACATCACCGGCGCGGGGATAAATGACGACGGAACGAGCAACATTTCGTACAGCGACAAGGATTCAAAAAACCAAGGTAACTCAAGCTACCGTCCGGACGCCACCGATGCTGATATCTATGTAAAGCCCTTTGGCACCGTAATCGGCTACAACGAGACCGGTGAGTGGTTTGAATACACCATCGACGTAAAGGAAGCTGGCGACTACACTCTATTTGCGGCAGTAGCATCCGCCAATAAAACCAACGGTTTCAAGTTCTCACTAGATGGTAAAGACCTGACAGACGAACTTACGGCACCCATGGCCACGACACCGGACAGCTACGAAGAATTTGACAAGATTTCTGCTAATGTGAATATCGCGAAGGCCGGAAAGCACGTTCTTCGCCTCACCGTGACTGGGGATTGGTTTGACATTGACTACTTCAACTTCGTGAAGGGCAAGAACGCCACAGACGACGCACCCCTTAGCAGCTCGGCGGCGACAAACAATAGCAGTTCTTCCGCAGCGATTAGCAGCAGCACCTCCTCGGCAAGCAACGGTAATTCTTCCGCCTCTGTCAACAGCGGCAGTTCGGCTTCTGTCATCAACGGCAGCTCGGCTTCGATTACCGACAATCCGTATTCTTCCGGCAGTACCGCTCCGGTTATTTCCGGGACACAGGAAAACCCCGGCGAGGCTCCCGAGGCCATCTTCGGCAGTCTGCACCTCGGCAAGGCTTCGGCTTCCACATACGAAGTATTTGACCTGAAGGGGCAGCACATTGCCCGCTTTACCGCCAACAACATGGCAGAAGCCACCCAGATGTGGAAAAACGGACTGGTCAAGAACGGCTCCAACACCAAGGGTATCGTCCTTATCCATAACCGCCACAGCGGAGAGACGGTTCAGGTCAAGACTATCCGCTAAAACGCCCAATTTGGCTTAATTTCGCCAAATTTTAGTTTACGAAAACTTTACAATTCCATGGACAAAATGTCCATGGAATCTTTTATTCCAACATGTAATATATTGCTCCCAGAAGATAAATTTAGAGGTAGAAGGACAAAAAAAGGATGCCCACCATGAAAAAATCTGTTCTCTCTGCTCTTGTTCTGGTCGCCTCCATGGCAACCGTGGCAAATGCGGCCCTGGCCGATGGCGGTGCCAAGTTCCTCGGAAACATCACTACCAGTGGTCAAATCCGTAGCGACATGGGCACCTACTGGAACCAGATTACCCCTGAAAACGGCTGTAAGTGGGGATCCATCCACTCCCTTTCTAACGGAAACTCCGGCACCAGCAAGTTTGCCTGGGACAACTACGACAAATGCGAAGGCGCCTACAAGTGGGCAAAGGAAAAGCCCGGTGAGCGTCACTTCAAGTTCCACGCCCTGGTTTGGGGATCCCAGTACCCGAACTTCCTCTGCAAAAAGAAAAACCCGAACATTACCGTTGAACTGACCAAGCAGTACATTACGGAATGGTTCGACGCCGTGGCCGCCAAGTTCCCCGACCTGGAATACATCGACGTAGTGAACGAAGCTATTTGGGCAGGCAACAACTACCACTCCGGTTACGGTAAGCCGGCTCAGGGTGCCGAAGGCCGCAGCACCGATGATACCGAATGCGGTGGTTCCTACATCATCGAAGCTCTCGGTGGCGACCGTGTAGTGAACGGCAAGCACCAATATGACTTTATCACCACAGCCTTCAAGATGGCCCGTGAACGTTGGCCGAAGGCTATCCTTATCTATAACGACTATAACACCCTTAGCTGGCAGATGAACGAAGGTATCGAACTGATCCAGACCATCCTGAAGAATGGTGCCCCGGTTGATGTCTACGGCCAGCAGGCTCACGACTGCAAGGGCATGAGCAAGTCCGATTTCGAAAGTAAGCTTACCAGAATCCACAATGAAACGGGACTTCCCCTGGTCATTTCTGAATACGACATCAGCGAAGGCGACGACAATAAGCAGAAAAACGACTACGCAAACCAAATCCCCTTCATGTGGGAAACCGACTGGATTGTGGGTATCACCATCTGGGGTTACATCAATGGCTCCACCTGGGCTTCGAACACAGGTATCATTCAGTCAAACGGCACGAAGCGCGCCGCAATGACCTGGCTCGAGGACTACTTCTCCAAGAACTTGGACAAGGGCAAAAGCATCATGGTTTCGGCAACCAGCACCGAAATCGCCTACTCCGAAGAAAAGCAGCAGGAGCCCTACAACGGAACCGCAATCGTGATCGACATGAAGGACACAATTCAGGCCGAACACTTTGACAAGGCCGGTGTAGGCTTTGGCAATGATTCCTACAACGATGGCAGCTCGGGTAACAATGGCGACGCCGATTTCCGTATGGACGAAGATGTGGATATCTGGGTTGGCGGTGCCGACATGAAAGGCAAGGTTATCGGCTATACCGAACCCGGCGACTGGGTAGAGTACACTGTCGACTTTAAGCACAAGGGACCTTACACCATCAAGGCTAGCGTGTCCTCCGCCAACGAAAACTCCAGCTTCAAACTTTACGTAGACGACATTGCTATCACAGACGAAATGCTCGTTCCCAAGACCGGCGAAGATTCCTGGGACACCTACCAGGAAATCGGTGGAAAAGTCGACAGCGTATCCATCGGCAAACACATCCTGAAGGTAGAAGTTGTGGGCGGATGGTTCAACCTGGACTACATCGTCTTCGAGAACATTGCTCCTCCCGAGGTGATCGCCAAGGAAGATTCTGCTGCCAAGAATGATTCCACCAAGGCAAAGGATTCCAAGAATGCGGACCAGAAGGCTCCTGAAGCACTCATCAAGGGCATTCACCTGAGCAGCAATTCTCTCACCGATTACGATGTGATTGACATTCGCGGTGCCCGTCTTGGCCGCATCAGCGCCAAGTCCACGCAGCAGGCCGCCGAATCCCTGAAGTTCAGCAACATCGTTAAGACCTCTGGAATTTATTACATCCGCTCTAGGGCTACCGGCAAGATGCAGAGCCTGCGGATCGTCAAATAAAAGAAACACCCAAACACCCAATACCCCACCCTGGAACGTTCGTTCCAGGGTGATTTTTTTTATTTTTCCCCAAGATGAAAGAGCCCGCGGAGCATAAGCAAGAAAAGGAAAAGTGTATCTTGGTAGGGATTGCCACTCCAAAGGTCCGTCCCTGGCTTGCCCAGGAGCAGCTTGCCGAGTTGGGCAGGCTTGCCGAGACCGCCGGAGCCGTAGTCACAGCTACATACCTACAGCGGGTCCAGAACTTTAGCCCCGCCACCCTCATTGGCGAGGGCAAGGTAGAAGAAATTAAACATGCGCTTGCCCAGCTAGACGCCAAGATGGTGGTGTTTGACGACGACCTTTCGGGCTCACAAGTGCGCAACCTAGAACAGCGCCTGCCGGGAATCAAGGTGCTGGACCGTACAGGCCTGATTCTGGACATTTTTGCGAAGCACGCCATTACCGCCGAAAGCCGCCTGATGGTAGAGGTAGCCCAGCTTCAGTACATGATGCCCCGCCTCACCCGCGCCTGGACCCACCTTTGCCGCCAGCACAACGGAGGCATCGGCACCAAGGGGCCCGGCGAAACCCAGCTGGAAACGGACCGCCGCATGATCCGCAAGCGCATCCAGGAACTGAAAAAGAAGCTGGCCAAGATTGAGGACGCCCGGGAAAGCCAGGCCGAAAAGCGAAACGACATCTTTCAGGTGGGAATCGTAGGCTACACCAATGCCGGAAAATCCACCCTGACAAACCGCCTCACCGGAGCGGACGTGTACGTAGAGGACAAGCTTTTTGCCACCCTGGACAGCACCACCCGCAAGCTCTACCTGGACGGCGAAAATATTATCCTTTCGGACACGGTAGGCTTTATCCGCAAGCTCCCCCACAACCTTATCGAGACCTTCAAGAGTACCCTGGGCGTAGCAGCTCATGCAGACTGCATCTTGGAGGTGGTAGACGGTTCCGCTCCTGACTACCGGGAACATCTAGAAGTGACTCACAAGACTCTAGAGGGCATCATCGACGAAAGTACGCCCCGCATTCGGGTATTCAACAAGGTGGAAATCGCCGACGAGGCTCGCCGAGCAGAACTTTTGCAGAACTACCCGGAGGCCATCCAGATTAGCGCCAAAGAGAACATCGGCATGGAACGGCTCCGCAAGGAATTCAGGGACCAGCTGGAACGTTGGAAAGAACGCCGAACCGTCCGTGAAGCCGAAGAAAAGGAACGTGCCGAGGCGGCATGGCCGAATTAGACGAAAGAACGGACCTGCGGTCCTACAGACGAAAGACGAAAGTGATGTGAGATGTGGAATGAACAGGGATGAGTTGAAAGAAAAATACGATAAGAAACGGGTGCCACACGAATGGCGCGGGACAGACAGGTTCACAGCCCTGGTCACCACCTTCTTTGGCTCTGGAATGTCGCCCAAGGCTCCTGGAACCATGGGAAGCCTCGCCGCGGCCGTGGTGGCCTACCCTATGGCCCTAGCGGCGAGTCAGAGTGGCGTTATGATAGGGGCCCATATAATATTCCTTGTGGCCGCCATCGTAGTATTCTTCGGGGCCATCCCGTTTGTGAACAAGGCCATGCGTGACACGGGTACCGAGGACCCGGGCTGGATCGTAATCGACGAGGTCTGCGGTGTGTTCATGGCGCTTGCCTTTGTGCCGGCAGGATCTATCGTGGCGTACCCCTGGATTTTGGCGATCGCCTTTGGGCTTTTCCGCTTTTTTGACATCTTGAAGCCGCTGGGAATTCACAGGTTCGAGAAATTCCCCGGAGCCTGGGGCGTCATGGCCGACGACCTGCTAGGCGGAATCTATGCAGGGATTTTACTTTGGGTGGGCATATGGCTCGTTTCCTCTTATTGCTGATTTTTGCCTTTGTCACTTTTGCAAATGCAGAAGTGATAAACGCTAGGCCTTCTGTCAACGGCAAGCTCCTCGTTCAAGGCACAGACCTTTACGACGAACAAGGCAATCAGGTGGTACTTAAGGGGGCAAGCACCCACGGCCTTACCTGGTTTCCGCAGTTCGTGAACAACGGGCTTTTCAAGCAGCTCAGCCGTGAATGGAACACCAACCTGATACGCCTCGCCATGTATTCCGACGACTACGTGAATGGCGACCGAAAGAAAAATCTAGAGGTGCTCCGCAAGGGTGTACAGTACGCTATCGAAAACGACATGTACGTAATGGTGGACTGGCATATTCTCACCGACAACAACCCTAACCAGAACCTGGCCGAAGCCATCAACTTCTTCAACATGATGGCCAAGGAATACGCCGACGCTCCCAACGTGATTTTTGAAATCTGTAACGAGCCCAATGGCGACTGCACCTGGGAAGACATCAAGGAATACGCGAACATCATCATCCCTGTGATACGCAGGCACAAGCCCGACGCCCTGATTCTCATCGGCACGCCCAACTTTGACCGTGAAATTCAGGAACCTGCGAAAGACCCGGTGGACTTTGAGAACGTGATGTATTCCTTCCACTTCTACGCCACCTCCCACAAGGGCGAATCCCTTGCAAAGCTCAAAGAAGTCGTAGGTGGCGGCACCCCCATCTTCATTACCGAAAGCGGGTTCTGCGAGGCCAGTGGCGATGGTAAAATCGACCTGGAAAGCGTCAAACTGTGGTACGCCACCCTGGATTCCCTACACCTTAGCTACACCGTCTGGAGCATGTCCAACAAGGAAGAGGAATCCGCCATGATCCTCTCCGACTCACGTGCGGTGGAGCACCTTACCGACAAAGACCTGAGCCTTTCGGGCCTATATGCGCGGGCGCTGTTCCAAGGCAAAGACCTGGACGAGATTCCCCTGGTTTACAAGCCCATCTCCAACTTCAAGCTTATCGCCCGGACCAAGCCTCACCTGCTTTGGGCCTTCTTTGCCGCCCCCACCTTTGTACTGCTGGTTATCGTGCTTGTGCTCCAGAAGATCCGCAAACGTTTCCGGTCCAAAAAAATCCGCACCTATGATGACCTGCTGAAATTCAGCAAGGACGAGAATGCCCGCAAATACAATTCCAAACCGGGTTGGGTAATTATGGGCGACCTGTTTGTACTTCTGAGCGCCTTCTGCACCTTGATTTACCTGTGCTGGCGCATCACCTGTTCCATCCCCTATGCTTACGGCTGGGTCGCCATCATCGGGAGTTGCGTCTTGCTTGCAGTCGAAATTTTGGGCTTCTTTGAATCCGTTATCCATTATAACGGCATGCTCAAAATCCGGAGGCATCCCCTGCCTAAAATCGCCGACGATGAATTCCCCCACGTGGATATCTTCGTCTCTACCTACAACGAACCGCCCGAGCTTTTGCGCAAGACTCTTGTAGGCTGCAAGCACATGCTCTACCCCGACATGGCCAAGGTCCACATCTACCTCTGCGATGACCACCGGCGAAGCGAAATGCGGGCCCTCGCCGAGGAACTAGGCGTTAATTACTTTGACAGGCCCGATAACGAAGGTGCCAAGGCGGGCAACCTGAACAGGGCCCTGGAACGTACCAGCTCCCCCTACATCGTCACATTCGACGCCGACATGATTCCCCAACGGGAATTCTTGCTGAAGACTATCCCCTACTTTGTAGATGCGGAACGCATTAACGCAGAACTGCCCGAAGATCGTCGCCGACCTCTGGGATTCGTACAGACCCCACAGTGTTTCTATACACCCGACGTTTTCCAGCATAACCTCTATGCCGAAACAAAGGTCCCCAACGAACAGGACTTTTTCTACCAGGTTATCGAAGCCGCCAAGACCTCTACCAACAGCGTCATTTACGGCGGTTCCAACACGATTATCTCCCGCAAGGCCCTGGAAGATATCGGCGGATTCTACACGAAATCCATCACGGAGGACTTTGCGACAGGCATGCTGATTGAATCGGCGGGCTACGTGAGCCTCGGACTTTCGGAACCCTTGGCCTCGGGCACCACGCCAACCTCCTTCAAGGAGCATGTACAGCAGCGAACCCGCTGGGGCCGCGGCGTTATCGCCACCGCAAAGCAGATTAAGTTTATGCGCAGACCCGGACTGAACCTGGCCCAAAAATTCAGTTACCTGGGTTCCGTGCTCTACTGGTTCTCCCCTGTCAAGAACCTGATTTACCTGGTGGCACCTTTGATGTTTGCCGTATTCTGCGTGCCGATATTCAAATGTACCCTAATTGACTTGGCCCTGTTCTGGCTTCCCATGCACCTAATCTCTATGGTGTCCCTAAGGGTGACAAGCCGGGGAAAAATGTCTGCCCGTTGGAGCGGCATTTACGAGACTTCGGTGATGCCCTTCTTACTAGTGCCTATCATCAAGGAAAGCCTGGGCATTACCCTTTCCAAGTTCAAGGTGACCAACAAGGACAAACCTACTGCGGCAAGGCATATCCTAGACAAGCGTAGCATGGCTCCCTTTGTGGTGTTGCTCCTGTTGACCCTGGCGGGCATTGTACACATGGGATACATGATGGTTGCCCTGAAATACGTGGGAATCCTGGCGGTACTGTTCTGGCTTTTCCGTAACACCTATTACCTGAGCATGTGCCTGTTCCTATGCATGGGTCGCGACAACGATGGCGAAAACGTGAAGGTTCTTGCCGCCGAAAGCGTCACGATTGAAAAAAGCGATGGGAAAGAAATCAACGGCATTACCACCAAGCTCCTAGAACATGGAGTGGATATCTTTACCGACGAACTGAACATTCTGTACTTGGGTGAACCCATCGGGCTTTCCATATCCAGCAAGGATAACGAACTGAAGGTAACGGGAACCGTGGTGGCCGTTCGCAATTCCTGCGACCCGAAAGTGCCCAGCGTCTATACCGTCGAAATTCTGGACTTTGGCGGACAAAAGGACGAATACATCCAGATGCTCTACGACCGCACGCCGACACTCCCACAACGCTTGCGGCTCGGCGAAGGCCTCATCGATAACCTATGGAACAACATCGCCCACCGCATCGTGACCTGATAATATTTCTATCTTTGCACCCGAAACAATCGGTTACTAGATTCTTCGACTACGCATCTTCGATGCTCCGCTCAGGATGACACTTTAAGAAGGATACTAACCCCTAAAACCTATAACCTAAAACCTAAGACCTAAAAATGCTTTTCAATTTCGACATGATCCAGGGCGTTTATGCCCGCATTCCCGCCCGCGTTGAAGCAGCACGCAAGCAACTGGGCCGTCCGCTCACCCTCGCCGAAAAGATTATCTACAGCCACCTAATCGATGGCGCCGAGAACAGGACTTACGAGCGCGGCAAGGATTTTGCCGAATTCCACCCGGACCGCGTGGCCATGCAGGACGCAACCGCCCAGATGGCCCTTTTGCAGTTCACCACCGCCGGTAAGGCCCGCGTGGCAGTGCCGAGTTCCGTGCACTGCGACCACTTGATTATCGCTCGCGAAGGTGTCGAAAAGGACCTGCCCCGCGCCAAAGAAGAAAGCAAGGAAGTTTACGATTTCCTCCAGTCCGTGTCTGCCAAGTACGGCATTGACTGCTGGCTCCCGGGTGCAGGCATCATCCACCAGGTGGTGCTCGAAAACTACGCCTTCCCGGGTGGAATGATGATCGGTACCGACTCCCACACCGTGAACGCAGGTGGCCTCGGCATGCTCGCGATTGGCGTGGGCGGTGCAGACGCCGTGGATGCCATGGTGGGCCTCCCGTGGGAACTCAAGTACCCGAAGATGATCGGCGTGAAGCTCACCGGCAAGCTCCAGGGTTTCGCAACGGCGAAGGACATCATCCTCAAACTCGCAGGCATCTTGACTGTTAAGGGCGGCACCAACGCCATTATCGAATACTTCGGCGAAGGCGCACGCAGCCTCTCCGCAACAGGCAAGGCAACGATTGCCAACATGGGTGCCGAAGTGGGCGCTACCTGCTCCACCTTCAGCTACGACGACTCCATGAGCCGCTACCTCCGCGCTACTGGCCGTGCCGACGTGGCCGCCGCTGCCGACAAGATTGCAGAACACCTCAAGGCCGACCCCGAAGTCGAAGCAAATCCGGAAAAGTATTTTGACCGTGTTGTGGAAATCGACCTCAACACGCTCATCCCGCATTACAACGGCCCGTTCAGCCCGGACCGTGCATTCGCCGTGACCGACATGGCAGAATCCCTCAAGGCT